>JADEYI010000053.1_pt1 | contig 213371 bp, 298 predicted proteins | sample 8542331 | NCBI WGS metagenome assembly JADEYI01 (sample SAMN16510988, study PRJNA670497) | mine drainage metagenome | isolation source: biofilm near Copperflume 1 | place: Germany: Marsberg coppermine Kilianstollen | collected 2018-02
TGCAGCTTGTCTGCAGGACGCACCTTGCCTCTTGGCAGGAAAAGCGTGTAATAATCTTAAATAATACACATATGGCTAGCTCTTGGCTGAGCTGCCCTGATGCTGTTCTGGCTTCTCAGCACCCTCAGGGATGCTCTTCAGCTGGGCGCCTCTGTGCCTGAGTTGCTGCTCGGCCGCGCCTCCACTATCCATCTCTTGCAATGCATCAGGTTCTGCATCTGCTGCTGAAGAGGAATTGCTTTCTTCTCTCTCCTCTGGTAAAAGCTGTGACTCTGCTTGCGCACGCACCATGTCCCCAGACTTCCCCAGGATGTCCGCATGCTTCACTCTCTGGTTTGCATAGTAAGGCGGCATCTGCTGTGCGCCACTGCTGTCTGCATTGACAAACAGCGCCTCTGCTTCTCAGTGGCAGTGCAGTCTGAAGTGCTGTCGTGCCAACTCTTCATATGGCATCATGCATTCTCAAAGACATGTTTGGCATGCATGCAGCAGCTGCACATGAAGAATTGTACCTGCTTTGCGCTGCTCATCGATCTGGACAGTGTCATGAAACTTTGTGAAGTCAACAAACTGGCGGCCATCCTTCTGCACCAGGACGTCCTGTGCAAATTCCACACCACAATGCGATCTTAGCTTGCACAGCTTCAAATAGATATTTCGCATGATTCCTGCAGAAGCAAGCAGATATAGATTGTGCAAATCCCGCATGAAAGTACCTGGAAGCGGTGATTCCACAGGATGTCTGCTGGACGGAAAATGGTGCGTGCAATCACGGACTGCAAGCCACCAAAGATAAGATTAACAAAGGCTTGCTTGCCAGAGCGCCCGTGCTCAAACAATTTGTAAGCCGAATTGCTGCATGCCCATGCTGCTCGTGCTCCTGCATATGTACATGTGAAGCACTGTGTGTGTCTACCTGTTTGCTGTTGTCATCGGTGGCGGCCACACTGACAAAGATGGCCCCCTCTGCGGCTCGGATGTCCTCCGCTGTTAGGCCATGCAGGGGTGAGGCCTCATCGATCTCATGCGCAATGATGAGGCTGGGGGCGATGGCAGTAGGGTCTGTCACTTCGCATCGCCTCCCCTGTGAACAGAATGTTTCAAGTCCTTGGACTGCAGATTATCATGTAAAGTTGCCCCCAAAATATGGGCATAATCAGTTTTCTCTATAGGAATTCAGCTGGACCCACCTTGAAAGTGACCTCACCCTCGGTTGTCACAAGCCGCTGAAAATAAGACACCCTGATCTGCTGGAGCATGGGAGACTGTTACATATCACAACCAAGGTATTCGGTGTCCAGCAAGAAATCAACTGTCCTTGACTTCCCCAGCAAAGTTAGTTGTGAGATCGCACCTCCGGGTGCAGCAGGAAGTTTCCCCTAGTGTTTCCGATGCGTATAAGCAAATGGGGCACCCCATTCCTGGAGTGCACACACAGTCACTTCACTGCTTCAAATTGTAAGAGTTGCTTTGAAACGACACGGAACGCAGAGTGGCAGCTGGCGCGTACCTGGCAGTGATGAGACACACCCTGCTGAAGGCTGTTTTATTGGTGGGCATGCTTGCCTTTGCAAACACAATCCCCAGCAGCAATGAGGACATCATGATGCCCACAAAATGCTCCACTGTGCACACGATATAAGCCAGCTGAGTGTCAGGGCTCTGCAAACCAGCATACCTCTACTTAGCTTACTTCATATCACACTGGTGAGGACCTTCATATATTGCAAATACAGATAGGGAATTTTGGTACAGAAGCACAATAAGGACAAGAGACTCACGATGCTGCCATAGCCAATGGTGGTCAGATTTGTGACACTGAGCCAGAAGCAGGCCTCTGGCAGGGACAGGTGAGAATCCCCCAGCATCTGTTCATAGACAGCCTGCTTGCAGACACAATATTGATTAAACATGGCCAGCATGCTGCAGGATTTCCAGCAAATACTTGTATTTTGCAGCCAACTTTCAAACTGATACAGCCTGATGTGCAAAGCCTGTGCAAGCAATGAAAGCTACAGAACATTGGTGCAACGAAATGGTGCGCACCCCAGTGATGTAGAAGAGTGCAGCAAAGACGATGCTCACAACGAAATACATTGCAAGGCAAAAGAGGACAAGCACGTCCCAGTCCATCTCGAACATTTTCCCTTGGAAGTCATCTGCAAGCGTTCTCCGCACTCCAATGACTCCCCATCGTGTGGGCTTTGGTCTGGCAGCGAACGATCCCAACCTGGGCCCAGATCCGAGGCTGATTCAACATCAATGGGCAGATATTGGTGCTTCAATGACATGATATAATCCTGCACCAAACCCTAGCTGTATATTGATCCAGTATAACATCTTGGTGGTCCATGGACGTGTGGGGCACCTTTCAAGCTTCTTAGTGGTGATGTCGACGACGTTGGCCACCCTTTGAAATGACGTGGTCCTCTTGAAGCTGCGTTTCCTCATCGCAGCTGAAGTCTGCTGAACCGATCGTTGCATGTCTGGGGTAACGCTGCAGATATAGCGGAAACGAATCGTGCTTTCCCTTCAATTTCACGCACTCCTCAGTGCAAAAAGTGCATTTATTGCAGATTCTCAGCACTACCTGTCATAAACTTGCCACTTACCGCAATATTCTTCTCATTCTCTTCCTCGGAAAGAATGTCCGTTGATGTCGTAAGATTAGCTTCCTTGCGACTGGAAGCTGTGCATGCTTTCTCGACCCTCCTGTTGAGAAGGAAAGGAGTTCCTCCTCGATTAGCCAGACCTCATGACTATTTGAATGGATTAATTGTTGACTGGCCAAAGAGTAACAGAGCAAGATGTCGGAACCGAGCCGAATAGAAATGGTTGTTATTCCAAGGTGAGCCATGACTCCTCTCAAGAGATGCAGACATCTTTGCCACATAATCATGTGCCAAGATCATAATTAGAAGCAATGAAGTGAGATTGACACCTTGTGCAGGGAGGAAGAGGTGTTCGATCGGGAGGAAGTACTGGGCAGAGATGCAAAATCTGTCTTCCCCACAGAATCCAAGACGCCAGCGATCGATACCGAGGCCGTGAAAGCAGCGTTGGGGTCCAATCTAAGGTTCATCACCGAATCTGAGGTACGCACATCACGCCACAGTGGATAAGCACTCGTCAAAATCCACAGGGTGCAATGCCCGATCTGCACCGTAATTCTGAGGCCCAGCAAAGATCGCGTTTGGTCTGCAGTTGGAAAAGATCAAGGCCGAACGAGGAGCGCGGGTGGAGGATGGATCCCTGGAGCCCAGCAAGCCGCTGGTGGAGGTTCTCAGAGAGGCTGCAGAGGCCAAGGAGGCTGCTTTCCAGGCAGTCTGGAAGTCCATGAAAGTTGGTAAGATTTGCCCTGCTCAAGAAAGTAAATATCTACTACTGCTGTGTCACAAGGAGTTGTCCACAATCCCATGCTTCTAGACAGGACGAGCGGTGAGCAAAAGCCCACCATGGGGATGTGTACTTCTCTGGCCTTCAGTAATCAGATGATGACATGTGCTGGCAGGGAAGAACAGGCCGCTGGATGAGGAGGATTTGAATTTTGTGGAGGCGGTGCTGGAGCAAGACAGGGCCAAGGACCGCACTGTCAGGGAGGAAGAGAGGGCGGCCCTGGATGCCTACCAACAGGTGCTGTTGACCCTTGATCATCATGATTATGCACTACAAGCAGTCTCACAACAGACTCTCATCAGCTGTTGATAATTTGCGATACCCTTGACGAAAGCACAGATGCAGCCCACAGCTCAGACGCGAGCCAGAGTACTTGGGACTCACCATTCACGCTTTAGCAGGGCCCACATGTCACCGTACTGCTAGTTGTTTTCATGCTTGCTTCAAACTTCACCTCTGAATCTAGGGAATGAGACAAATGATTGTGAAGTACGAGGAGTAAGGAACTAAACCTTCAATAAGGATTGATACGAGAATAGGAAGTTCAGCCACCTGAGGAATGATGCATGAGGGGTGTAGAATCTGAGGTATGTTTTCTTCAGGCGGTGAGGGAGGCAGGGGAGCGGCAGCGAGCAGCGCAGGAGGCAGGGCCGCGGCCGCAGCAGCAACCGCAGCCCAAAAGCGCGCCATCGGCTCCGGCCGCCGCCAAACGCAAGGCAGCCATTTCCATTGTCAGAATAAAGCCTGCAGCCAAGTCTGGCTCGCAAACCCAGCGCAGCCAGGCAGAAACTGACAGAGGGGGTGGGGGAATTGCGGCGGATAAGAGGCAGAGAGGGGGTGCGGAGGGGACGTATGCTATGGATGAGAAGTCTCAGGGAGATGAGGGGTTGCAGGGCCTCCTGGGTGCATATGGCAGTGACAGCGATGATGACAACTCTTAGACTAGCTCACCTAGTGTACAGGTAACTCACAGTGAACTATATTGCACGTGCACGATTGCGTCAACACTTGAATGAACCCATAGAATCCTTATAATGTTCAGGTTTTTTTTGGTCTCTTGGACCTTGCTCTCTGTACGTGAAATGAATGACTGTGACGACAATTTGGGAAAGTGGAATCCAGAAATTGAGCTTGGCAGAGCGAGCGCCAAAAGATAGGAGGTAGGGCCGCCCATGTCATGCGACAGCAATACAATGATCCCCCTCCGCCCCAGTAGCATCAATTATTCCCAGATTAAAGAAGTCAAACCCATATTGGCCCAGGGCCTGATGGGTGGCAACTACTAATGCCCAAATGACCATTTCTCCAAACCCCGTCCAATACTCTTGAAGTCATGCCAAAAATGTCTGGAAACTCAATGTGGTTCCCTACCACACTTAAAAGTCCTTGGCACGCTGTAAACACTGCAGTCAAAAGCATACATCACTTTATCCAAAAGCACCGATGCGCTGATCTGGGGTAGTCATTCCCAATGGCCCTGGCTGACCTCAGGATGCTGTCACAGTGGCTCGCATCACATGTCATACATACCGTACCCTCACAAATACAAGAAGCATTTGGTGGAGGGCACTTTCACAACCCCTGCCAGATGACCAAAGCATGTACTATGCTGCTGAGAACTCAGAAAATCAATCATGACAACTTCTGTATAAATGGTTGCCATGTGGCACCCTTACAAATACCTGTGCATTCATAAGGACACCCCTATCTATGACGACCTGACCTCTAGATCAGGGTCCTGTTGCAAAATCAATTTGCTTCTAGCGTTTGCCTGATGACAGAAGATCAGCGCAGTACAGCACAGAACAGCAAATTATCCCTATCAATACACTGCGAGAATCTGCTGCACACTCTAGTACTAGAGTGACTCTAATCCTAATGGCGGCCTCACGGCAGCACATATATACAAACAGAGCTTGGAATAAGCAAATGAAATCGCATAACCCCTGATGGAATCGCACCGTCGAGGGTGCTTAACAGTCAGATAAACTTTGACAAGGCTGCGCAAATCGCTGCCACACATGCGCAGGCATGCTGATGATGATTAACTGAAAACTTAAGTTGCTATTGCCCTAAAACCTGCCTGACCTTAACCCGCACAAGATGTACACACACCAGATACATGCCTGACCCCTAACTTACCAAGCCTAATCCTAAGCACAGCCAGTCGTTCGCGAGGGCCTTCTGTACAATCAGAAATACAGTCTTGAGAGTGCAGCTCGCTCACACTTGACCAAGAGCGGCTTTTCAATGGACACACGTGTCTCAGTGTGTGTATGCAGACAGCATTTGCCATTTTCAAGGCGGGCTGCATCCGTGCAAGAGGCTCAGAGCCACCGGAGTCCTTTGCCCGCCACAGGCATGTTGTCGCGAGATTGCTGGCAGGTGAGCACAGCATCTTCGGGCAATTTCAGAATGTGTGCTTGCATCGTCACACCAGAGATGTCACTGGCACGCTTGCATCGTCAGTCATGCTGAGAGAGTCATTCTGTGCAGCATTGCCAGATCAGGCGAAGGTGGTGGCCCGTGACGGAAATTCCCCCCGGAGACCAGTGGCGCCGGAGTCCTCGGATCGGCGCGATCCAAAGTGCTGCTGCGGGCCGGACGCAAAGACCGAGTACGAGTAGCAAGACAGCTTGAACTGCAGATCCTGCACAAGAACGAGGCATCTTCAGCCATTCAGTCGCCCATGTGTTTGCGGTGTCCGGGTATCGATTTTCTGATCAAAATGACCTGAATCTCCGGCTCCCCAGATGTCAACAACAGTTGCTGCACTGCAGTCATCACATTGACGCCCAAGGTCCAAGCAAAATTGCATATCGGTGTTTCTCAGGGAAATTAATGCAAAGGAGAATGACATTCCACATGCATGCATCTTGATCCTAGCTTTCCGATCCAGACACAAGAGAGCTGCCAGCACCACAAACCTGATTTCACAGCACTATAAATGGTACTGGCAATCTGAGCTCTCTTTTACACAGAAATTGTCAGCATTGTCCACTGTCTTCCGAAGACAGAGTCTGTGCATTTGCTGAACGTCAGAATACTCACCGGAGGCAAATCACACTGGGAGCGGTTAAGAGAGCCCTCGCCTGCATGTCTGCATGGCTTTAAATCGGATTTAAAAACCACTGTACTTTGATGACATAATCGAAGGGGAAGCAGGAGGGAACGCGCCTGCATGTCGGCGCGGAGCTCGTCAAAGGGGTCGATGCGCGGCTGCAGGCGCAGCAGAGTGAGGTTGATGGCGCGGATGTGCGCCTCGGCCGATCCGCCGGCCAGCTCGGGGCTGCGCAGGGCCTCGCTGCACACGTATGCGTCCGCACAGCACTGCAGCGCGCTTACTAACCCCAGCGCCACCAGCGCCTGATTGTGCACCGAGGCGCCCCCCTGCCCCGCCGCCTGCGCCAGACGTGCAATGTTCCCTCCTCAGACTGTGCTTGCGTACAGACCCAGCAACTTCCGGGCATTGAACTTTGATTGAAGTCCAGACACTTACTCAGCCAATGGTGCATCCAATGGCTGCATGCATGTGGTGGCAAAGCAGTTTTGGAGGCCAAAAGTGGACCTGTCTCTGCCGCAGGCAGTTGTGCAGATACAGATAATGTGTGACAGGACATCAGAAGTCTAATGCCCAATCTTTCCAACAAAATATTTGAATGTGTGGCAGCAGTGAGCACTTCGCCAAGCACCCCGACCGGATCGGGGATTATCAAGGACATGCTCTTTAAATGAGGCATCCTATCACGACCGTCTGTTTGGCCATGACATGAAAGGATGTAGATCAGGCAAGGGCTGAAGTTGTGAATTTTGCACCTGCACGTGGCCCAGGAAGTCCAGTACAAGCATGTGGATGAAGTTGATGGGAAGCAGGTGCTCTTTAAAAAGGCAGGCGATGAAGCGCAGGCTGCCCCTCAGGTCTGCAGCCTCCTCCGACACCTGCATGGATCCAATGATCTCACCCTTAGCTGCTAGAAAGCTGTTTAATGCGCTGGTGATCTGCGCCTCCTGTGAGACAGGTGCGGGGGAGAACAATATCCTTCAACCACCCCATGCTCCCAGAGCGGGCTGTCTGGAAGCAGCTGCAGCCCCTAGGTTTCAGCTGTCTTTGCACGGCTCGAATGGCTTGGTTGCTCTGCCAATTAAAGGCTGACACGCAGGCTGCTTGCGGGCATGAAGCAGAATTATGCAGGTGGCACTGCCCGCGACAAGCACACCCCAATAGAAATTTGCATTCCCATGTGACTACCAGCCTTGCAATGCTGTGGCCAGTCAGGGCTGTTACCGCTGGAAGGGGCATGAGCGCCTGCATGCCATCTCTTACACAAGACAGAAGGTGCACTCAACATTCCCAGCATATGAGAACCAAGTAGAACACTACACCTGCTGACACGTATTGGACTTTCTCTGCAAGTATGGCCACAGCAACCGGGAGTGAAGCATACCTGCTGGGGGTGTTTCTTGCGGCCAAAGTGGTCCACGGTGACTGTGCGGAAGGTCATCCTGCAGTACTCCTCTGTGGACCTGCACAAACAAGGCAATCTCACAATCAAAGCTCAGCACCATCGGTGGAAGACTTCCGACATGTGACTGCGCCAGAACCACCTCAAGACGCAGTTACACAATGTCCAAAGGACAAGAACCATGGAGTCCACAATCTTGTCAACAAGCTGTGGCTGTTGAAGGAACGGAGATGGACTGAAGCACCTGCCATACAGGGCGTCCTGCACAGTGTCTTCCAGGCTGAGCGGCTGGGCAGCCGCCTTGAGGTTGGAGCACAGGCGCGCATACTGCACAGCCCAGGAGGCAGACTTGCCGGACCTCTTGATGGCCACCACAAACACCTGCACAAGGCCCGAAGCTCAGAGTGCACTCTTGATCTTCGACTGTGTATACTCTCAAAATGCAGACGCGCCACAAGCCTGTGTGACTCAGAAGGCAGTCTGCTGGACAGACAGTAGAGAATGCAGGTGGCAAACATCTTGCTGCATACACTTTCCTGAGTGTCTGGCACCTACTCCGCGAGAGAGCTCATGAAGCAGCAGAAGCAGAGATGAAGCATATTGCAAGTTGAAGCGACTGCAAGGGCTTACCAGATCGATGATGGTGACCATCGACACTCCGTCTTGTTCGTCACTCAGCCATGAACTCACGCAGGCCTGCAAGACCGGCTCTGGGCCTCCGTCGGTGGTCAGCTGCAGCGTCTCAAGAAGGGCTCGTAGTCCTGATATTTCATTGATGTCCGGCTCCTGCAGAGCAAAATGTTTGCGTGACGACTGCAGGCATTGTGACCCCACTAGGTCTGCACAGGGAAGACATACTGGGACCTCACCCTCGTCCCGATATTGTCCCCTCGATTCCCAGGACTCCTTTGGAATTGTTTCACGCACGCACTGAATTCTGGGAATTTCGGGCAGGCAGCAAGCTCACCTCGTCCGCAACGCTGGGTTGGCAGATAGCACCCACGGCTGCCTTGGTCACGCCTTCGCACACCCCCACAACAGCCCCAAGCAGGGAGAATGCCGAGCTCACGAGTCCCAGCACCATTCAGGCCAATTGCATGTCGAGCTAGAGGCTTGTCCTGGCCACAGGCAGGTCTGGGCTCTTACTTGGTGGCCCCTGGGTACCTCAGTTCAGGCTCCCGATCGTCCCTTCTAGCAGAACCCCCGATTCCTTCTTCTTTGGCAACAGCACCTCCAACATTGGCGTGAATAAGGACCCCCGACTCGGCCCCGAGAGCCCCACACTCTCGTGTTCCATGAGAAGATTTATAGGGTTTGCAAAGTTGAGAAACTCGAGGGGAGTATTTGGACCCTGACATGTCGGATTATTAGTAATACATCACGCACTCGTTCCGATGAAGCTTCCGGAACAAGACCATCGATCGTGATAATGACGCGTGGAGCCTGCAAGGTGGCAGTCTTTGTCCTCAACCCAATAAAAGGGGTTGTGCACACACCATCTGTCAAATTTATTCAGGACGCAGCATCGAATTAGCTGTGTATAGCCCCAGACCGCTGTGCTTGCAAGTCGGGTATCTGTCAGACAGGTAAGCTTGCAAGAAGCTGTGCTTGTTTCGACTCAGAAAAGGTCCAGGTGGTCGGGCGTCAGTGCTGCATGTTTACGTATTAATTTCGGAACATCTATAGTGACAATCTGTGCGCAGTCAAGCGAGGAATCGACAGTAGTTTGGCTTGCAGGGTTCTCCGATCGATCGCGGTGCGAGTGGCCTGAAAGCAGAAATCTAGCGTGCGACAAAGCAGCACGCCATGAAGCTCTCCACCATCCTGCTGGTGGCGGCTTTTGCAGCTCTGGTGTCTACCGGAGACGCCAGTAGCCGTCAGTTGTTACAAGGTGCTGACTTCTATTTTGCCTATATCGGGTCAGGCATTGGGTCGTGATGTGCCAAGTGCCACCTCACCGCTGCCGGTTCCTTGCTGCTACGTGGCCTCCATTCAAGTGTGTCGAAGCATTCAAGGCTCTTTAGCACTTTTTCATGAGATGTGAGGCGCACACAAGGAGGATATGCCTTTCGTCCGACTAGACCCGACACTGCGATCAAGACCTTTTCGGTCTGCAACTGACCTTGGTGACTAGGCGGAGCCAGCCTTTGGACCGATGGGTGCACAATATGCGTCCTTGGACAGTTGTCTCGCCTGCATCTAGATGTTGAGACATTCAATAGCTACGTCTTGTATTCCATCATCTGGACCTTTCAGTCGCCTGAGCTTAAATTCTGGCCTGTTGCAGGAGGCTTGACTTCTCTCTTTGGCACACCAACACCCACTCCCACTCCATCTCCAGCTGCTGGAGGAAGCTCGCCTTCCCCTTCCCCTGCTGGAGGCAGCTCCCCTTCTGGAGGAAGCTCCCCTTCCCCAGCTGGAGGCAGCTCTCCCTCTGGCTCGAGCCCCTCCTCCCCCGCTGGAGGCAGCTCTCCCTCTGGCTCAAGCCCCTCCTCCCCCGCTGGAGGCTCCTCGCCCTCAGTCGGCTCCTCGCCTTCAGGTGAGACACTCGCTTGCTTAATCTTGGACGCAGTCGCATTTAGCTCTTCTCAGAACTAGTTCTCTGTAGCCGCAGCTTTCTTGCATCTACTGTCTAGGGGAGAATTTACATCTCACAGCTGTACTTGCTCCGTTTGAGCCTTTTTTAGCAATAGATGATTAGGTATCCATACGTCCTGCAGGTGGAAGCTCCCCGGCAGCCACCCCATTCGCTACCCCGGCAGCCACACCGGCAGCGACACAGGCTGCAGCTGCTAACAGGCAGAACACCTTTGCTGCCGCGGGCACCAGCGCGAGCCCCTCTCCCAGTGGCACCTCTGCCTCTCCCAGCCCCTCTGGTGCGCCTGACAATGTATTTTATTTTGACGAATTTTGTCAATCTTTTGTGTGGATGCTGGCTTCATTCTGCATGCTGATTGTCGCTCTCTTGGCAGCCTGCATACTGCCTACAGCCTCTGCTTTCCATGCCCTCACAGAGCTCATCTGTCTGCATGCCTTGGCTTGGTAGTAGCCAAGGTGGTCATGTCACTTCCTTGCAGCTCGCAATTGAGCTGTCGGCACATGCTCAGCGCCTCATGCATGAGAGAAGTTCATAGCTCACAGCTGCTGATAGACTGGTGTCTTTCATATGCTGCAGGCCAGGCATCGCCGTCTCCGAGCAACGCCTTCAGCGCGTCTCCGTCTCCTTCCGGCACCCCGGCCGCCTCTCCCTCGCCCAACCAGAGCGCCCAGAGGGTAGCGCAGGTGAGCCCGCCAAATTAAGCATCCTGTTTGTACTGATGCTGTCAACAGCTTAGCTGTGCTTGCGCTTTGCATGTGACTGCTTGCTGTTGGTCAATGAGGCATTGTATAAAGCAGCGTGAAGCTGAGAAGCAGATGGAATTCAAGGGTTCTATCTCCTCCCCACACATGCGAAGATGTAGTGATTGGCTTGGCTGACAGCCCGGTCGTTGACTGTCGCACAGGCTCCCACAAACACCAACGCAGCTGCAGCCAGCATCCTGCCGGTCAACCAGGGAAGCAACGCGCAGGCGCCTACCACCGGCAACACCGCCCAGGCCCCCGCGGCCGGCGCCAGGATCGCCGCGGTGCCCCCCACCACCGCCCAGGCCCCTACCACCACCGCTCAGGCCCCCCAGCAGGCCAACAAGCCGGCTGCAGAGGCCCCAACAAGCGGCGCACTGGCCCCAACAAGCGGCGCACTGGCCCCAACAAGTGGCGCACAGGCCCCTAAGGCTGCCGCACCTACCGCCCAGCCGCCAAAGGCCGCTACCCCAGGTCTGTACCCCTGCTATTTTTTATGCCCTGCTGTTCTCACTTGCTAGATTGCAGTTTGAAGGGGTGCAGCAGCCTAACAAGTTTTCAGGTCTACATGCCTGCACTGTCTCATGCCCTGCTGCCTTCTTGAGCCGGGCAGCAGCTCAAGATCTCAAATTCTCTGCTAGAGTGCTGAGGGGTCAGCGTCAAGCTGTGATGTGTTTTTCCTGCTTTGTTTCCCTGTAAAAACACAAGTGCACCTTGGAATGTGTACAGCAGCTCAAGAAAATCCCCAAGCATCTGCCGATTGCTGAGATGGCGAGCTGTGTTTGTGTGCAGGCCAGGCGCCTTCTCCGGCCCCTTTGCCGCCCTGCAACTGCGCCGGCGTGGCCGAGGCTCTGGTGAGTGCTATCTCCTGCTCTTTGCCGGATATCTACAGCTCTTGTTCCCTTGCCCGTGCTTGGCAGTCAATGCGTCTGGTGTGCTACCCACCAACCGTTGGGTGCTTGCTGTGACTAACATTGCATGGTGGCTTGGACATGTCTGAAATGGAATGGTCGCTGTGTGTGCAGGTGTGCGGTTACGACGACAAGACTTACACGTCCTCTTGCGCTGCCGGCTGCGCCAATGTTGGCGTGAAGTCCCAGGGCGCCTGCCCTGCTGTGGGCCCTGCCCCTGGTGGGTCAACCCGCTCAAACTTTCCGTGTACCCTGTGCTGTGCAATGTTCCTTGATGCCCACCATCTTGAAAGCTGTCACTGCCATCCTTGCTCTGCGCTCTTTGGCATGGTGTGCTGATGTATAGGATGGTCAAATATCCAAGACTGCTGCTGCTTGAGACTGCTCTGCGCAAATGACACACTTTTTAGATCGTGGTATATTAATTTAAACCGATGATTCCAACTGTCCATGATCCGTTACTGCTGCGTGAGATCGCACTGCAAAGAGGACAAAGTTTTAATTGATGGCGTGCTGTGTGTGTGAGCAGGCGTGCAGTGCGCTGACAGCACCGAGGTCTGCGGTGGTGACGGAGTGACCTACTCCAACACATGCACACCCAAGAGCAAGGGTGTCGCCATCATCAACAACGGCCCCTGCAAGCCTGTCACTCCTCGTAAGTCACCCATCTGCTCATCTGAGCTCTGCCTACAAATGTGCTTGCATAAATAATTTGGACGGACTCATCAGCAAGCGTGAATTGAAACTCGATGCCAGTTGCTAAGAGGGTTCATATTTTTAAAGGCATGCATAGTATGACCCTGCATGGCATGGTAGGAATTGCATGATGCGTTTGGTTACAGATGTTTAGAGGTCTTTGGTTCGGAAAGATTTTGTGAGAGTTCATAGCTGGCGCAAGTGAATTTGTCGCTGACCTGTGCTTGTGTTTCTGCCAACAGAGCAGGCATCCAACAACTACTACAACGTGTGCGTCATCAACAATAACAACAACAATAATGGTGGCGGCAACAACAACAACAATAACAACAATTTCTGCCCAGGCTCCTCAGGTATGCTCACTCGCCGTCCTGCCCATTCCCCATGTCTTGGCACCTGTTTGAACGCTGCCATTCTAAATGCAAGGGAATGCCCTGCACGTGTACCTTACTCCTTTTGAGGTCCCCTGCATCAGCTATGGTGATCTGGTGTGGGTCTTTTTGGTGGCTAACACTGAGCACTGGGTGCTTGGTGCTCTCATGGGGCAGCCTTCCAATCTGTGGCCCCGCCTGCTCCTGCAGGCGTGGTGAACAACAACAACAATAACAACAACAACGGCGGCGGTGGCGGTGCCAACAACAACAACAATAACAACAACAACGGCGGAGGTGCCAACAACAACAATAACAACAACAACAATGGCGGCGGTGCTGCCAACAACAACAACAACAATAATAACAATGGCGCTGGTGGTGCTGCCAACAACAACAACAACAACAACAACAATGGCGGCGGTGCTGCCAACAACAACAACAATAACAACAACAGCAACGGAGGCAGTGGAGTCGCAAACAACAACAATAACAACAACAACGGCGGCAGCGTCGGCGGTGGCGGCACAATCAATAGTGCGTCTCGGCCTTGTGCTCGTGCACTCTCCTGCATGTCCAGCAGACACCTGACAGTGCTTACCGTGTTCCATGTGCACTCTGCACCTGTTGCACTGGCTCTGTGTCTTTCAGAACTGAGGAATGCTGACTTGGCTTTTGTCTTTTAGACTAGATGATTGCTGACTTGAGGCAGAGCCAGTGCTAGAAGATATGAGAAAGTCTTGCCTCGCAAGTGCATGTCATGCAACAAGAATACAACGATTGCACTTCCCAGTAGCACCAATTTGCAATCCTTGGAGTAGTAAGCTGACTCGTGCACTGTGGTATGTGCAGACAATGCCAACAACAACCCCGGGGCTGTGCCCGCACCTGTCCTGGTCAGCCAGCCGGCGCAGCCAGTCTCCCCGGTTAACCCTTTCACCCCTGCGGCACCCCCTGCCACCCCCACTCCTTCCGGCAGTGGCAGCATCCTCCCCCAGTCCACCCTCAATGTGAGTAATCTCCCCTTTCCTGCTTTTCCCTGCGCCTCATATCCAATTCCCATCTACACTGTCTAATTTAATCTCGGTATGACTGGGAGACCTCCGCAAGTCCCTGTGGGAAGGCTCCGCCTGCATGCTTGCATGCCATGCTGGTAAACGTGCTTCCTGTGCTGGTTGCTGCATCTGTGTGGCCTCTGCTGTCTCTGCATCGGCATATCAGTCCCTCTTGTCAGCCAATGTCTCTTTTTGAATGAAGCCTTGTGCTCCCAAGCAGACCGGGAGCAGGACCTTGCGATAACAGCGCATGCTTGAAAATTTGAATTTGATCCCGAATCTGAACTGAACTTGTAATCCGTTGGTCAAGCCTGTACCCCTCAGCAGATGGGCAGCAGGACTGCTTGTGATACATGGTTGCACGGCTGACCATTTGAATTTGAATTTGGATTGGTGCTGCTGTGCAGGACCTGGTGGTGTACTGCAATGCCACGCAGGCGCAGCTGTCGGGTGACTACGAGGTGACGTACAAGGTGGAGATTTTTGGGCAGGAGAACCCGCAGAACTCGCAGGTGACTGAGAACGCCATCAACTGCTGCCTGCGCTGCGCATTCACCGGCAACTGCAACATCTGGGTGAGCCCTGCCCGCCAGCTCCTCCCATTGTCAATTTTCCACTAAAATGGCCGGCATGATGCTCTTGGCCAACACATTAGGTCTGGTCATGTCCTCTTCATGTCCTGTTTCCCGCCCAGCAGGTACTCAAAACTACTCACCTGACACCTGAGCCTGTATAGTGTTTGTTAAAATGGACAAAAAGTCGGGAAACTGTGCGTGAGGGAGGGGTACTGTGGGTGTTGCATCAGTGCATCCAGTGCATCGTGCTTCAGAGATTGGCTTGGCACAGTTTCCAAGGTGCTCACCGCATCGCTGAGTGGTGCGATCACATATCCGACAAGGGATCAGAGTGTTGACAGCTCCTGCTCTGTGGCCGCAGGACTGGTGTAACGCGAGCGGCGGCTGCGGCAGCGGCGTGGCTGGCGGCCAGTGCTCTCTGTTCAGCACCAAGACTCTGCCCAACGTTGTGCAGAGCGGTGCCAGCCAGCCCTTCCTGGGTGGCTACCTGGCCAGGCCTTGAAATGCTTGAGACCCTGCAGCCCTTCTGGCAAAAGCTGTCCGTGTCTTCTCGTACATAGAATGACTGGACGCGTCAAGTAGTTGAGCAGTGCAAAGTATCACTTACATGCAAGATTTCCGCACAGACAAGGTGTGTGTTTTTTGGGAACATGCTGTTCTGGACTTGGCTGCAATGCTCTTAGTTCATATTTAATTGAGGGGTCGATCGAGTCGTGTTTTTGAGTGCCCTTCAAGAAGAAGGCTTCTTGCTGATGGCTAGCATGTGCATTGCTACAATACTCTTATTCATCAAGATCTGCCTCACTGCTCTGCGCGTGAAGTAAGTATCCGGAGTGCTGTCCCCTGCTAGAAAGCTAGATTGGCATGTAAGGAGTGACGTGTCCTCTTCAAGGCAAGCTTGCCACTGGCTACCATCTTGACTAGTCCTTCATATCACCAGCATGATGCTACACATCACGCTCATGCATGATGAGTGATTCCACGATTGGATATGTGATGCATAATTGGGGTAGGCGTGATGATATGCCTATTGCTTCGACGGAAGGTGTTCTTGGTTGTCGAAGGATGAATTTCCATTGAGCCTGATCATCGAGCTTGACGCCTCATCTTTCATATGATAGGACTGGCTGTGTGCCAGTTCAGGCAGCTATGCACTTGAATTGTCAGACAACATATCCACACTCTGACTCAGTTTCAATATCCTGGCAGGCCGTCAACTCACAATTGTTTGCTTTTGGAAAGACCAAGGGTGCCTGGATTGAGTGGAAGGGATCGGCCACGTCCATGAGTAGGCGTGCAAACTCTCGTACGAAGAGGACATGCAAGCATCATATTTAAATTTACAATCTTGAGTCGATATTTTGCGCCAACGACTCTCTTGCATAAGAATTCAGAATTTTAGTGCCCAGAAGCGCGTTTTTTGTGATGTGTTCCCGATGCACAATTTGACGCAGGCGTACATCTATCGTTTTCTGCCAGGAAGCTAAAAGTCTGAATGCAGCTAAAGAAACAGACAACTACTTCAATTTCCAATAAGCCTGCAATAATCTCAAACTGAGAAAAGGTATGTCTGGATAAGAATCTATTCTTGAAATGGAGCATGACACTTTTCATCAATTCATACAATATTGTGGATTCAAAGCATGCAAATTAATATCAAGACTGGCCTTGCCGCCAGTATTCCCTACCATCCGCAATGTGATGTCTGAATGCACAGATGGACGTGTTTGACTTAGGATAAAATTTGCGTTGGTGGAACTAACGACCTGAAGTTGGATTGGTAGTGTCTCATAATATTTCGAAAATCTGCCATGTCCATCACTATTTTCATGCTCCTGCTTGATGCGGCTATTCATGTGTCTGGTATGAACAGGTATGGAGGCGGCTGCCAGAGCCAGGCGAGCCCCTGCTTTCCCAGTCGAGGTCTGGAGGGAAGTTGCCAATCACATGACCACATCGGAGTGGGCAGGGGCCAGCACAACGTGCCGCGCCATGTCACAAGTCCAACCAAAGAGGATGTCAGTGGGGTCGCCAGCCATGGGCGGAGATCTGCCGACAGCTCTGCGCTGGATGGTGAAGCATTGCAGTGAGGCAGAAGACCTGTCTATTGGGGTGCCTAACACTGGATGCGAAGACCTGGCAGAGATCACGATCGCAGGCAGTCAAAACCTTGCGCATGTGCAAAATCTCATGCTGGAGTTCACTCCATATGATTATGACGATTGTATGGGCTTCGATGAGGCAGAATTGCCCTGGCTTGCACAGTTCCTGACAGGAGCGACACAGCTCACATCGCTGACCCTGGAGGGTGTGAGAATAGATGTCAAGATGCTCTCAGTGCTGAAGGCACAGCTCAAGCATCTTGAGCTGGGATTCAAGCTGCCCTTCCCAAGAGAGGCCTGCCTCGGCTTGCAGGACATGCACGGTCTTGAGACTCTGCACTTGAGCGTGGAATATTACAGCCCAAATGGCGATTTCTTGGTGAAGATTTCTGGCCTGGACCTGAGTGGGTGTCGCGCCTTGCAGAGGGTTGACATCGGCATGCTTGAGCCAGACATGCTCAGTGTGCCTTCCAGCTGCTACCTTTCAGTTGAGCGCGATATCCTCGGGCTTGATAGAAGGAAGTGGGAGGACACTGCTCCCAAGTACACTGCATGCGTGTTATACTCCAATCGTTACAAGGAGGGGGAGGATGAAGATCTACTGTATGAGTGCCCCCGTCTTGCTGGCCGCTTGACGTGGCTGTCACAGGTGGCCTGCCCAAACCTTACTTGGCTCGAGTTGGATTATCCAAAGCTGACTGCAGTGTTGCAGCCACTTGTGATTGATCGGTGCATGGGGGCTTTGAAGCATCTGCGCGTCAGCAGCAATACTGTCTATGTCAAGTTTGGGGCGCTTGCTAGGCTGGACACTCTAATTCTGACTGCCGTCAAGAACGTGAACATTCACTTGGCAGATGTCTCCGGCTTTGCTGCGGGCTTGGAGAAGATGCAATTGAAGTGGAAGAGCTGCTGCTCTAACACTTATAGGCTGGCCACCGCACTCACAAATCCCGCAGATTGGGATGAGCAGCATGATTTGTTTCCTGAATACTGCTACACAGAAGTTATATTTCCTGTGAAGAATTCTTGAAAGATTGAGTCACATCTTTGGTGCGCCATGACAAGGAGTGTTGACACATGCAGTCCTCGGCTTGGAGCCAATAGATCTGGGTTCAAATTGAATTATGCAAGGTTGCCTCAGGCAACTTGCCTGACTGCCAGCGTCTGATTGGCTGCGTTCATAGTGACTACTGTGCCTGTTATATTTGGTGCATGTGTCTGAACCATCGTGCCTTGCAAGCAACAAACTTTGAGGGCTTTTGCGAGGGTCTGCTGACGTCCCTGCTTTGTACTTTGTAGTTGGGTACATGATGCACCCGGTGCGGTGATCGCAACTGCAAGAATTAATGGAGCACTACTGGCAGATTTACAGAGTTTGTTTAATTTAGCAGGGGACATCTGCCTCTGAGGCAGTGACAAGATGTGCTCTTTAAAACACATGTACAGGGCATCATGCAACTTGCGGGCGCTTATATCAATAGCTAGCCAGATATGATTGCCCAGCACATATGGCCCTGACAGCAGATGAATTACAAGGAAGGAAGTAAGATTACACTTCACACCAGGCAAAAGTTTGCACCGCCCTCATAAAATGGTATGGGTAACAAAAACAGGGTCCCCTGGGCAGCTGCCTGTAGCTTCCTTCCGGCTTGAGTCATATGATGCATCTGCATGTTGACATTGACGTCACTAGATTGTTAGTTCAACATCTCGAGCATCACGGACAACCTGGAAATCATCCGAATCATATTTTTATTGGACCTTGAATTCAAAGCTCCTTTTCCTCGGCAAAGAGCAGATCTCTCTTGTCTGGATCCGACACGGTGCATGGCTTCAGAGAAAACAATCAGTGCTTCGATGACTGAGGATTAAGAACATCGTAATTTTGTCACTTTAATGGTGTACTTCGAGGTGTCCTCATCATACCCATATGTCTTATTGGCCGGCAAGTCCTCTTGACATCAGCAGTGATGGGCGAGGACATTCATGCTGCACTGAGGGAATACACGGCTTCGAAGGCGGAAATAGAAGAGTTGCTGAGGCTGGATCCGATGAATGCGGACATCATCCAGGTGAGGAGAAGCAAGGAGATGCTTGCCTATTTTTCTTGGAAGCAAATGAGAGGCTCAGGTGCTGAAGTTGCACCTTTGGCCAGGTCTTACATGATCTGGATGCTGCAATAAAGGACGCCCAGGAAGCGATTGATGCAGCTGAAGCAACTCACGGCATTGCTGCTAGCACCTCCAACAATGCAATAGTGGATGAGCAGGCAGGGCCTGAAGAGAAAGTGCCAGAGGTCAGAGTGAACCCAGACAGCAGGAGTGCAGCAGCCAGTAGCAACGGACAGGGGCTCCCACCTAGTAATGGTGGCAGCTATGGTGCAGCTGCTGCGCGGCTGCAGCGGTCTGGCAGGGAGGAAGAGCCAGACTTTGCACAGCTGGCAGGCAGATATCCAGAGCTGAGCCCTCACGTCAAGGTGGGGCCGAGCGGCAGGGGGAGCATCGACTTCACCAACTTTGAAGCTGCCAGGTAAGCCTGCCCATCAATCTTTTCCACAGACGTGCAGGACGTGCAGGCTTTGTTGCATCACCCAACATCACCCATCCTCACTCTCAGCACAAATGTCCCATCATGCCAGGGTCTCCCTGTCTGAATGGGTCAATGAAGCTCTCACCTTCACAAATGTGCAACCTCATACATCCATCAGAGGTGTATACCATTGCACTGCATGATTCTTTCTAATCTAAGTTCAGTCTGAGGACGCCTCATTTGTATGCATCTGTTGCAGGCAGCTGACACGAGCGCTGCTGCATTCACAGCACGGCTTGCACTGGTGGGTGCCGGATGGGCACCTCATCCCCCCAGTCACCAACCGTGCCAACTACATCCACTGGCTGCATGACCTCCTCACCCTCTGCCCAGGTGAGCTCCAAGGCAGATCGAGGATGAATCTCTGCTAGCAAGAAGCGGCATTTCGCAATTCCTATGCGCATGAATGCATGCACGTTGAAATGACAACCCCTAAATTGCTCTTAATGAAGAGCCATGCTGTTCTGAAGAATAGCTTCATCTGCAAATGGCGCGACTGCAGCAATTGTCAGGAGGATTAGGAGTTGCCTAGATCTCACCCTCCTGTGACGTCATCCTTGTCAAGCATTGGCTCAGATCAAAACCAAGGGTGAATCTGTCATCTGCAGCAGACAGCAGGGAGGTGCGAGTACTGGACATTGGCTGTGGAGCCAATTTGATATACCCGCTGCTGGGCTCCGCAATGCACAACTGGAGCTTTGTGGCCGCTGACATCACCGATGTGGCCGTCAAATGGGCGCGCGCCAATCTGCGCGCCAACACACAACTGGAGGCCCTCATTGAAGTGCGCGATGTCAGACCCAAAGATGTCCAGCACACACCCACAGGTACCCGTTTTGCTTCCATCACATGTGCTGTCTTGCACCAGCCGTTCATGCACCAGTGCCCATTCTGTCGAGCCAGGCAACTCATGTGCTGCCTCCACGCGTGCTTCTGCAGCCCAGCACCATTCTACCTTGGGAAAAATCATTTCTTTCGCATGTATACTGTCATAGCAGTAATGTAGAAGGGCTGAGGGATACCCAAGCATAGGAGACAATTAGCTCAATTTTCCGTGACCTTGTTGCACAATGCAGGCATCTTGCTGCCAGCAGTGCAGGAGGGCGAGCGTTTCACATTCACGATGTGCAACCCGCCCTTCTTCAGCAGCATGGATGAGGCAGGCCTCAATCCGGCTACGGCGTTCTCAGGGACCGCACAGGAGATGACTCACCCCGGCGGCGAGCTGGCATTTGTCATGCAGATGATCCGCGACAGCTCCCAGCTGCAGGCGCGCTGCTCGCCCTATTTTCTGCTGATTCCATGCTCAAGATCCTCAGGAGTTTGAGGGAAAGCCTCTGCCATGTTTTTCCGCATTCTCAGCTCTGAAAGTGCAGTATTTCTCCTCTGCAAAAATCTGTCCTCTCGGCTGGCAAGTGTTCCTCCTGTTCTGGTTGAGTACAACAATGGCGTGAGGCAACACGCATTCCGGATGAGCATGCGCGAATCAAGCAAGCCTGTGCCTGGATGCACAGCTCTCACCTCTTGACGCCACGGGTTTGACTGACTGATGACTTACTGATATTAATTCATGCAGGACCACGTGGCCTGGTACACGACGATGGTGGGCAAGAAGGCGACGCTGCGACGCGCGCGAGAGGCGCTGCACGCGGCCGCAGTGCCAGCCGTGCGCACAACAGAGTTCGTTCAGGGGCGTACCTCCCGCTGGGGCCTCGCCTGGTCCTTCGCCGCTGGGCCCGGCTCCGCCGCGCAGCCGCTGCCCCGGCCGCCTGCCGGGGCGCGCATCGTTGCCCGGTGAGTTTCTTTGTTGTTTAAGTGGTGGAGTAGCGCTAAAGACTTAGTTATGCAGGTAGACTCTGGCGCTGTACGCTGTACGCCCGTCCTGGTGTGAGTTTCAGCTGGCAGGTTGATCACTGCATGCACTGACTGCTGCCAAAGGCAAGGGCGCGTTGCCGCGTTGCCAGTGGTGTAGGCTCTTATGCTTGTCCCCACAGCATGACCACCACAAATAGAAAGTGGTATCACTGAGAAAATGCATCCGGCGCTTGCATGTCTCGAGCAGAGCGTTGCCCCACATGCGCTTGCCCTTTGCTTCCTGCTCCCTGTCCTGTGCTCGTGCTCTGCAGAGATCATGACTGAGGTATTGGGCTGAAACATGCAGGTGGCAGACGAACTTTTCGGTCGAGGTGTCCAAGCGGACTGCGCCAAAAGTCTTGTCGGTGCTGGCAGCCGCGCTTGAAGCGAGAGGAGGGCAGGGGACCACTGACGCGTCCGCGTCCTCAATGACTGCTGTCGTGACTGCCCCAGAAGCAGCATTTGAGGAGAGTCAGGGCGCTGAAGTGCATGCAGCTGTGTCAGAGGCAGCTGGCCCTGTTGAGCAGGGCAGCGAGGGCACGCCAATGGAGCAGCACTGCAGCAATGAGCCAAGTGATACTGGCCAGAGGGCAGCTGAGAGTGAGCATGGCCAGGAGGGGATCGGAAGGGCTGCCAAGCGGCACAGAGCAGATGAATTGGTCACAAAAACCAAAGGATGTGAGGGGAGTGCAGCGGATGCTGATGCTGGAACGGTACATATAGGGGAGCAGAGCAGGACGTACAATGTGAGGGTGAAGCTTTTCCAAGAGGCTTCCAATAAGATCGCTGTGTCTGCTTCCATCGCTAGCACGGAGCCTGCTGAAGTTGCTTTACATTTCACACAAACGCTCAAGGCAGTCCAATTGGATGTGGCCCATATCCTGTCTTGAAGTCGCGTGCGTGATCCATTGCAGACTGCTATCAACAACTTTACAAAGGCTGCACGTGTTGACTGCATTGCATATACTGTATGGCATATCTAATTCAATAAAATTCATGGCAACGTGAAAATAAGTCATATCCAAGGATCCTGGATTTTGATCAATCAAAATTCTTTAAATTGGAGGTCTTTGGATAGGAGGTTCAGCAAGGGCATTCGATATGTTCGGTTCAAACAATTTGCCGTGCATGTAATAAAAATACAGCTCCCACACTCCTCCTCCTCTCACTCAAATGTGCATTCTCAGCACATGTTTATACCCTTCAAAGCAATACACCTATGCGGTGTGCCGCTGCGCTCCCCTGGTCGCCCTGATCATTCTTTCGAGCAATTTTAGCTCTTTGGCAATACTCCAGCTGACACGCAACCATCAGCGGCGGCCGAAGAGGAATCGGATGAGGCAGACTTGTGCCAGGAAGGTTGTGGCACTGGCTTTGCTCTTGTCGCCGCAGAATATGGACGACAGAAGCATGCCGCCATGTGACAGCGCCTTGGCCAGGCCTCCCCTGACTGCGCTGCTGGCGCGGAAGGGCACTGCCAGTGTGAGTGACACCGTCCAGTGCAGCAGGCGCAGCGTGCCTGCCCAGCACACAATTTCACTCTTACTACTATTATTAGTTGTTTTGCTTGTTGGTTTTGTTGTTACGTGCTCTTCATGCCAGAGGCAAAGGTGCGTCTGCAGACAAGCTTCAGACAAGCACAAGATACACAAAGTTTCAGACGAAATTGCTGCACATGCACACTGCGGCAGCCCCTTTGGTGCTTTGTGTCAACATTGTTTGTCTGAGATTCTGGTTCCATCTTGAACACCACATTCATGGTATCTCTCCTCTTCTCAGTGGGGCTCGTTGAGGAAACAGTGCTCAATTCATGAAGGCTGACATGTTGGCGACTCCCAAGCATGCAAGGGTATAAGGTCAAGTTGCAATGGAAGAGGAGATTACCTACTGATGACCCATAGAGGAAGCCCAGATACGCGCCGGCGGCAGAGCACACAGCGACCTCCACCAGGGATGCTATGACAATCGCAGCGCTCGAAAAGAAGATTGGCGCCTGTGCATAGAATATCACAGCCCTCAAACCCTCCTGTCGCTGCCAGACTCACACCATGAAGACAACAGCATGGGCAGCAGCAATTTTACAAGCAGGCGCTAGAGCATTCGTGGCAGGGTGGAAACTCTAGCTTGTGATGTGAAAGGGTGGCGGTGTACCTGCAGGGAGGGAATAGCAGCGGAGCCCAGGATGAGTTCTGGCACCCAGCCAAGGAAGGTCAACACCCTGGGCCCCAACGACTGGGTGCTCGACAGGAAGCCCCTTTGCAAGCCCCTGCCGGCATAGAAACTCCCCTGCACCGTCACAATAAGTGCTTCACTCCCCATCCTCTACTATCAGTGACCCCTTTGCCTCTTGTACTGTACATCTTGACAACATGACTCCACTGCGTCTGCATGCACTTGTTGGTGATATCTTCAGCCTCTTTCCAGAATGAGCCCTCCAAACAACGCCTGCCAGAAATGCCACAGCTTCTCATGGATGTGATCTGCGCCGCACCTGGATGACTGCGTTGGCTGCAAAGCTGACCTGGCAAATCCTCTCCAAGAGCTTCTGAGGGTCCCTGTTGACCAGCTCCCTAGCCTGGGCGAGGCTCTGCCTGAGCCGCTCTACCAGCCAGGAGCATGGCAGCGCCCCTCTTGGAGTGCCCTGAGGCAGCTTGTACCTGTTCGTAGGAGAAGAACAAGGCTGTCAATGAGATGATCGAGGGTCGATAATGCTATAGCAGGCAGGACAGCGGCCTTGCAAGCAGGACAGTGACAGGGATGGGTGGGTGTGTGCGCAAGGTGATCCTCACCTGCTGTGGCAGATCTCGCAATAGTTCGACGCCCGGACTTCGCCAGCTGTCAGACGTGCCATCTGCCACTGCCTAAGACACCTCAGGTGCACGTACCTGCACAGCAAGTGAAGCGTCTGTAGTGAAACAAGCAGTCTCTGACGCCCTAGCACGCTACACGACAGGGACAGCTTGCTAAAAACAAACCTGATAGAACATAAGAACACCTACCTCGTCGTGCCCTTGCAGATACACGGTGCCACAAGGGCCCCGCCTGGCTCGACATCTGCTTCTTCCCAGCATATCCTGCAGGAATTACCTTTCGCCCTTTCCATCCCACCTTCTTCCAACACATTGGTGGATTTATTCCCGCCACCTGACCATCTTAGGACCGGCGGTCGGGGAAGGGGAAAGCGCATGGCAGCTGACGTGTTAATCGAAAGAAAAACGGACGAATGCTGATCTGGTCGACATCTACTCTTTACTTCATAATTCCAACAAGTGCCAACTTTCCATGGTCGGCTCCTCCACGCCCAAATCGAGATGAAATGCACCTTTTATGACTGGACATGCAGATATGTGTTTATCGAGATTCCCTTTGCAGTGATTATTGCAGGGGCAGTAACCTACCGTTCAGGGCTGCCGAACGCTGAGTCTTCAAGCCCAATGCTCTCTTGGTAAAGTACTAAGAAACGGCAAGGTGGCACATCTTACTGTTGCAAGGTGCCTGGATGGCCCACAGACTGCTGCAGTGGTGCGCTGGTCTAGGAATTCTGGCGCACCTAGTTGCAGGTACACATGCTGTCCCCGGTATTTTTGAGAAAAGGGTGGATGGGTTTCAATGGATGTTAGGTGCAGATGTCAGAGCTTTCAAATGATTTGGTATCGTTGCGTTGTGCATCGTAATTCGTTGCCCATCAGAAAGCAAGCGAACCCTATACGTCGGGAGCTAGAATGTCATTAGAACTCGAGGGTCTTTGTCTCTTGCCTGATCATGCTGTGAGTGCGTAGATCTAATGTGTTCAATCATTTAGTTGTCATATGTCGGTCTGCGACGGTCCAGCTCTATCAACATCATCTTACTAGTCTGACAGGAATCACAGTGTGGGCGCTCCAGGTTTCATCGCTTGAATGCATGCTGCATCTTTCAAACGCAATTCTCATACTGTGAAAAATAAAACAATCAGAAACGAAAGTGGTGTATAAAGCGACCCCATCAGGCATTTCATTGCTATGTGTTGGGTGCAGGGCGCAATTTGCAACAAGCTAACAACTGTGCTACTTTCAGCAATGTGTACAATTGCTTTGTGGGCGGCATGCAGATGGGCTCCGTATGTGTAAACCAGTGCATCAGCCCACGGAACCCCTTGTATTGTCAAGACTGCGAAGATCCTAGGCAGCTGTGCGCCAAGGTGACTCGATCCCGTTGTGGTCCCTTTCGTGCTCCACAATCTAGAAGTTGCCGAGCGGCTACTGAGGGCAGCTTAAATACTTTGCTTCTGCTGTGGCAGGTTGTACCCACCTTTGACATGTCCACATCAACTACCCATCTGGGTCAAGGCACAAACACAGAGAGGTAACATCCTGCTGCAGTTGTGCATGAACACCTGGTATCCATGAAGCTGCCGTTAGGACATTGGCAGTGTTGTGCATGCTGATCAACTCACTGGCTGCTGCTTGCATTGTGCGTTTCCAAGGTCTCTCGAATTAGTGGACGAGAAAGTGATGAATCTGCGCTGATTTTTTTGCAGCGCTGCTCACCCTTTATGTTTCTGGTGAGGTCAACTCGTTTCTGTGAATTGACATGTTCTACAGGTGTCCGGTGGGTCCGGAGGAACAGCTGCAGACGCTCGGGACAGTGGTGGCAAGGGGAAATCCCTTTCTCAAGCAGAAACCCAATGCATGCTCCTCACAGAGCTACCAGGCAGGGTCCAATCCATCATCTAACTGCTGCTGCCTGCCCTCAAGAACCCTCCTAAGTTGATGCTGTTCAGAACGACATTGCCCTGATAGCACAGATGTCAAACACTCTTGCTTGGCACTAGCTTGATACATCCTTTGCATGTCAAATTGCGCCAATGTACTGGCCGGGGGATCATTGTGTTGTTCTTATAAGACGTGCACTTGTAAGGCAGCCCTTTCACCTAGTATCGGACGCTCGCTTTACCTTGATGTCTGCATTCCTCTTTCTCTAATTTGAGGAGTGGTGCGGGAGCTGAGCAAATATTTGTGTGGTGCAGTATGACTGTGTGGTGGGGACATCACACGTTGGGCAGGTCTGCGTGCCCTTGTGCCCCAATGCAGAAGGCACACCAGCCTGCATCCCTTGTGAGGATGTCCGCTCCAACTGCGCTTGGGTGAGCCCCTTTTTTTTGTATTTCTACATTTGTTTTTGAAGAGGCTCCCTCTGTTGCATGATGTGCACTTCCGAGGCAGCCCTACCTTATCTCTCTGGCGCTCATTCTGCCTTGATGTCTGCATCTGTCTTTTCTCTTATTCTTTTCTCCAAGCTTCCTGTGCAGCGGCCACTTGGGGATGGCAAGTTGTCTGTGGTCATGAGGTGACTTGCATTTGTCTTGGCTTGTGGTGCATGCGCATTGGAGTGAGCTTGTTACTTTGCTGCTGCAGGCCTACCCAGCATTCAGATCGACGAGCTTCATCACGCACTTCCTAGCAAACAACAACGGTGCCTGTTTCTGAGTGTGCGGGCGGGTGTAACAAGCAACTGTCAATTTCGTTTCAAGCATGTGGCTAACATCTAAGACTCACTGAACGGATGCTGCTAGCAAGTTGCTATTGATATCAGCACAACTTGTGAGGCCAAGGTGATGATTTTTACGTGGGTGCAAAGACACATGGTGCACCGCACATCAACACACGAAGTATTATAATAGCATCTGCAGAGTTATGTTTTCCAAGATATGCATGCAAATTTTTTTCGACAGGAACAAGTAAATGTAAGATATATAAGGTGATGCTCCTGCATGATGCGTGGATGATTGTGTGCTTAAAAGGGCCATTTCGATACATCCCATGGCAGCAAACAAGACGCCCTTTTTCAATCCTTCAGGCAAGAATAATTTACATGTCTGGCCTGTACCTGATGAGCCGTCACTTCCACTAGAGCAGGCACCAAACCTCAAATACGAGCAGATTTCAGCTTTTGCATACATGAGTACCTATGGAAAACCCTCAAAGAGTGAACCCCAATAGAGAAGCCTCAAGAGACAATGAGACCTTTTGCAGAGCATAAAGATGTCAGCAATGTGCAAGCAATCTCACACGGAGGTCATCTCACAAAGAGTTTGGAGTCAGTTGGTCCTGGCTGCATTTGACACTGCAGAGACTCGACGCTACAAGAGTGTGCATATTCTGGTTCCGCGAGTTTGTGAAATTGGTATCAGAAAATTCAGCAACAACAAGCTAATGTTCTACTCCTACAAGACTGCAGGCATTTGCACCTGCTGCTACCAACTGTTGTACAAATGCTCTATTATCGCAGAACTCTGGAAGTCAAGACCGGAACGCAGCTCCAAAATCGCCTGAGGTCCAGACTTGATGTTAACCAACTTGATGTGAGCTCCCGACTCTCCTGACAACAGAAAGAGTCCGGCTGCTCTCAGCAACTCATAAAATCTCTTTGCAATCTTTCCCTCACCCCTTCATCTTCTCCAGCAGACTCTAACCAACATGCATCAGACTTGGACGGTGCCCCCATTCTCTTGCGGCAGCAAAGGCTCTGAGGACTCTGCAGAGGCTTGCTCCTTGCCTGTCCACACCCTGACCCGTCTGCTGAGAGCAGCCCACCTGCACACAAACAGCAACTTGCTCAATGCCCGTCTGATCCTGCAGAAAATTGTCAAGAGCTGTTCCTCCTCTGCTGGAAGGACGGCAGTACCAAGCATCAAAACAATTGCGACACTGCATGCATGGTGTGTGTGTGTAGGGTGTGCTACAGGGGGGGACTTCATACAGGAGTATGTGGGGTGAGATGTCAGTGCTGCAGGAGAACAATCAATGTACACGAATTATTGATTCCTTGACAAACATCCCTTCTCTGCTGCAATGGCAGCATCGCCCTTTTTTCGAACCTGCGAGACTGCATGCATAGGTGTATACATGCACAGACCCATCACACAGGGGTTGTGAGGGGTCAGTCACCTCTGAGGCCCCACTGCAAAGTAGCCGACGAGGCCCACATAGAAGAGGACGCTGCCAAGGAAGCCGATTCTGGCAGCCCAGTGCGTGGGCAGCTCCTTGACAGCAAACTCATAGAGCAGGGATCCGTTAATGGTCAGGATGGCCGCGGCTATGGCCCAGGCCGCGGCCTTCATGGAGATCCTGTTGGCGAAGCACGGGCCCATGATGACCTGGCTGGATGTCAGCATCAGCAGCTGCGCAGCACACCAGCGCCCACATCCTTATAAGAGGGGAGAACATCAGGAGCAGCTAAGTGCATCCGAGCGTCATGCATGCATTCAGGATGGCAGCATCAGCATCAGTAGCTGCACAGCAACAGCACTCATATCAAGGCTTCAATTCTCATTGACGCAGCACCACACAACAGAACCAGCTGGATGCATCGAGGCACCTTGGCAGCACAGAGCTAGGCAGCATAGAGCCAGGCAGCTTATGACCCAGTTCTTGAGCCATTTGATCTATGCAATGGCGTCCTTAGGGTGCAGGTTGGAAGCATGAATGCGAAACACTCAGACACTGAACACCAAGGGAGCTCTGGAATTGCAGCCAACTTCCATGCAGATGCGCACTCAATCATAGAGAGAATCACTCGTGCAATGAAAGGACTTGTCAGAGCACTACAAGCAAGTCATGAACGCCTGGGATCTTGCTAGAACAATGCACAAAGAATATGATGCCTCGCACCGGAAGCAGAGCAAAAGGGATCTGGACGGACTGCAGGACGTTGAGCCACTCGTTAAGGATGTCCAATTCAGTGCCGCCAGGCTGGCGGTACAGCAGGGACACCAGAAGAGTGGGCACAAGTGCAACAGAGCGAGTGATGCTGATGCGCTTCCACTGGCTGATGCGCAGGTTGAGGAAGCCGCTCATCACAAACTGCCCCGTGTACACTCCCGTGATCGTGCTGCTCTGGCCTGCGCAGATACAAGCCCACATGCTATTATCAAGGGTGCATGCAAGGAGAACTACTGGACTTTCGAGTGTTGTGTTGCATTTGCCTGCAAGGCCTGTCCGCCCATACCAGGAGAAAGACCTGAGAGCACTTTTGGAAACGGCTGGAACCAGTTGGTGGACTGATACCAAACCGCGCTCCTCTAGCACGATCAAGCTCCTGGGATCCTTCGCATCACCCCAAAGTCACAGGAAAATTCCTCTACTGGAGCGGTATGGAGAAATAGGCGCTGCTTCAGCACTCAATGCGATTGAAAGGACAGGCAGTGCAGATCACAGGACATTCAGAGCTGGATTTAACGCAGACAAGCTTTACAAGAGGTGCAATATTTGATACTCCAGAACTGCCCTGGTGACACCCGGTATCCCAGAGCTCGGGAAACAAGCTTTGCTACAAAGAAAGATGAGGAGAGTCCAAACGAGGCAGCACCTGCCGCAAGCAGACCAATGGCCCAGATGATGCGCATAGAGGCGCCAAAGGTCTCCCCCAGGTACGCGCCGGCATTTTCAAGGCCGATCTCGACTCCCTCCGTGCCATAGAATCCGCGCGCGAAGACGGCCACGACGCAGATGTTGATCAGCAGCGCGCAGAACAGCGCCACAGCCGACTCTATGCGGTAGTACGCCAGCGCCTCCTTCTTCCGCGCGTTCTGCCCCGCGTCAATCTTCCTGCTCGGCGCGCAAAATGTGAGTGTGTGAGATGAGATTGGATTGCATGCTAGCCTGATACGGCCCAGGAAACATGATCAGCCACAAATCCGGTGCAAACCTACTAAAGCGCAATTGCAGCGCAGTTGATCCTCTCGCTCAGGGCACGAAGACGACAAAGCAAATATTGTATGACACATTAAAGACACGACAGTTTAATGCTGATTTCATGCTAGCCTTGCATGAGCCGTGCATGCAACGGTTCAAATGCAGCACAGCAGAATCAAGGAGTGCATCACAGATTGCTCAGTCCCAACGGAGTGTATGCATAAATCATTCAGCTCACGTCGCCTGCACTGCATGCATTTGTGTGGGACCGCCATGGCAATTCCTGACGCGATCTCATTGATTCTGCCATGCTGCATGTAGAATGGATTGCCGGTATGGAAGGCTGGCAGTCCCAAGCAGGTTGCAGGTAGCCGGGACTGACCTGGAGTGCACAAGCGCGGAGTGCAGGTAGAAGTTGGCGGGCATGATGCCAGCACCCACAATCGCCACAGCCATCTTCAGCGCTGACCTGGGCAGCCGCGGCACCAGCAGCCCTGCCACACCAATTCCCTTGTTAAAGGCTCCCCCCCCGCTCTAAAGATCACCCCCTGATCAGGCTCCTCAGTTGGGTGAGGTACAATATCCAGTAGCCTCAAAATGCAGCATTTCATCCATGGTGCAATTCCGAACGGCAGCGTATATCACATACGGCAGTGCGCCGGAGAACTTGACAGGTCTTGCGCTTCATTCACTCCTTCATACCCATGACTTCAGATTCCACACGTCTCAACAAGCGTGGACACAGGATCCAGCTTTCCCGCTTTGAGGCACGACTCTTGAGAGTCTACAGATGTCCAACAGACGTGGACACAGGAGCCAGCCAACTGGGACAGAGAGGTCAGGGGCTGGGACCCGCCAACAAGGGCACATGAGGGTTATTACAGAATCCAGAACCTTCATTTTCCATGCTCAAGGGTCTACAAAGCTCAGACATGGACATAGGGCGTAGCCAAGAGGTCGGGGGGCCTCACCGATGAGCACGTCCTCTGTGGGCACGCCAGCGAGGATGTACATGACGCCGAATGCGACGGCCATGACGCCAATGAGCACCGCAAAGAGCGCCTCCAGATTGCGAACTCCCCAGCGCTCCAGCAGGAGCAGCATGAAGGAGGCCACCGCCGTTATCAACACCCCCGCCCACAGGGGCACCGCGCCGTACGTCAGCAGGGAGATTGCTATCGCGCTGCCCACCACCTGCCATGCATAAATACCGTGATGTGAGACCTCTAAAGAAGAATGGTTTGGTGATTCCTCCAGCCTAGGAAGGAGGCTTCACATGCATCTGAGATGTCTGACTCATGGGATTGTGTGATCGTTTACTTGTCCAAAGTGCTCATCATAAATACTGTCATTGTGAGACGTCTAGCAATGAAGGAGCATGTGTGTGCTGGATTGCTGCAGACCCGTTAAGAGGGAGGCCCAATCCTAGGACAATGTCCAGGGGAGGATGCATGCAGGGAGACAGGGACCTCTGATATCAGCAAAGCGAGCACTACTAGCAGCAGGACTGCACATGTCGATCCAAAGTCATGGCGATAGGAAAAAGAGAAGTGGAGGGCTGGGGTGGGGTGCGCACCTCCTGGATGTCTGAACCGATGATGGCAATCTCCATCATTATCCAAAGAATGTAGCGCGGGAAGACGGGGTACACCTTCCTGCAAGTATAGAGACAAGAAATTCATTTGCAGTTGAATAGCACATGAACGTAGGCAAGCTCCGGGTGAGGATACAGTGAAGCAGGCGAATATGGACAATCCAAAGCAGAGAGAAAGACTAAACAGAAGCAAGCACCTGCACTGCTGAGCCAGGTTGAGTCCCGTGGCAACGCCCAGCTTCACTGCCAGCATCTGCATCAGATACCCCTGGACAGCACAAGCACGCCATTCATTGTCAAGCACATTGGTTCCAGATTCATTCCTGCACTGCGAAAGACATGCTATGTGCTGAATTCAGGTAGACAAGGTATCAGGAACAATATAGGGGCTGATACAGCTGCTGCTCACCATGATTATGACCCACATGAGGACCCAGATCAGTGTGTACCCAGAGTTGGCGCCAGCCTGAAGCTGGCTCTCCAAGTTGCCAGGATCCAAGTATGCAATGCCTGCATGGCAGGAGATCAGTCAAAAGGTTGCCACAAGCAGGATCATTAGTCTCTGTCAAGCAATCAGTTACACAGGAATCCCTTGTAAACACTGGTCCAAGCAAAGGTGCAGTGAAGCTGCAATTCGAATAGCAAAGGTTCCACAGAGTGTTCGAAAGGAAGGTACTCACTCATGAGGAATCCTGGTCCCATGAAGAGCCAGAGCCTGCAACAGTCAGCCAGATCACGTTCAGCCAGGTGGAGGGCCTCTACCAAGAGGTTCTCAATAATACAGAGGTGCATCTCATTGATCTTGCGAGATAGACACATCGCACTTGTTGAACAAGAAAATCACCCAAGGGAAGAAGCATAGTGAGAGGGAGCTCCCAGTCATATTTGGCACCAGTTCTACACGTACACACAACGCCAAAGTTGATACCCATCGGTGGACGTACTTGCGCCAGGAGAACCAATTCTTTGGTAGATCATCCCCGCTATATCGATCATCGTCGAACAGAGTTCGAGGTGATGATATAGTCACTCTGCGGTCGTGAGCGTCATCCACAAACTCGTCTTCTGCACCGATTTGTCGAAAGGGGAGCCCACCCTCAAGCATCTGGGCAGCGTCGGATCCTGTCTTGTCCATGAGATCACCTTCAAGGTCTTATATACATCGCCTAGATTAATCTGGGCAGAAACGAAGTAACGTCTGAAGCGATTAAACGTCAATTGTGCCCGAGATTTCGCGAGAGCTAACTCTATGCGGGGAACGGAGTCAAATATCACACTCTCCTGAACACAAGGGTGATCTGTGCAGCTGTGGCATTCGCTGCTGTGTCACAAGCATTTCTGTATTGCACATGCAGGACACGAGCGGTCAAGGGCTTTTGGCCCCTGAGTTATACTGCGCCAAAGGGAGATGAAAAGATTTGCTGTGTCATCTCTGCATAAAGAGATCACTTGCCATGCGCTCCTCTGCCCAGCCTGCCCGAGATTGATTGATACAGGCGCACAAAGATAATGCATGAAAAAGCGTTGGTGTGACTGGCGCCAGCGCTGAAGTTGTGGCTGGGTTAAATGCCAAGCAGACAGATTGGGCTTGGGTTTGGCCCATAAATCAACGCTATTTCTGCATCGTGTCTGACTTTTGATTATCAGTATAACGAAATAAGGGCATCTCAGCCAACCTTCGCAGAGACCAGATAGAGATCTGCAAGCAGAACCCTACTGTTATCTGCCGGGTTGTCCCTCATCTGCACATTTTGTGGACGGGTTTCCGTAGCGATCCCAACGAATGGACGTCGCAGAGCACCATGGCTTCAGAGTTGGGCCATCCGGATGCTTTGCGCCCAAGGAAAGCATGAGTTCGCCTGGCAAGCAAGGCTGGTCCAGCGGTGAGTGTCGCAACATCGGGTCGCGTGACTTTGTCCCTAAAGAGCAATGCCTCGGTGCTCCCTTTGGCGGCACCCAATGTGAGATGGCATGTCCGTCGCTGACAATCGTCCTGCTTGCTTCCCAGATGCCTGTGCGTCAGCTGAAGATGCACAATCCGAAAAAGAGCGGCTCCTGCTGACTGCTCCTGTAGCCGTCAAAGTGCAGCGCCGCAACCTCTTCAGATGCTTGATCAGCTGGAAAAAGCACAAGATCTCGCCTCTTCTGGGCAGTGCACCCTGCCCCGCCGTGAGGGAGGTCAAGCAGGTCGAGCATCTGGATGAGCAGACAACCTCGCTTTGGACGAGCCTTCCTGAGCACCTGCTGGAGGCAATGTTGAGCCTTATTAAGGAGGGAAAGGATAAGGACGACTGGGCCCATGTCCAGGTCAGTGATCAGCACACTTCTCAGAAAACCCAATGTCCTCAGGTCACCTTATGCATTGGATCGTGTTCAGGCAGACCTTCCCTCAAGGTTTCTGGTGCCCGTCACGAGCATCTACGTTGACATAGCCAGTGATGTACGTTGCATCAAGCCACCGTGCCCTTTGCATTTGCACTGATAGCCTAAGAGGTGTTAACTGTTGTGCAGGCCCTTTTCCAAATATCTGCGGTCTGCCAAGCGTGGCGGCGAGCCAGCAAACGAATCTTCTTTTCTAGGCCCTGGGACTCCTGCACCACATTGTGTCATCCTCTGCAGCTGTTCAGCACCGTGAGCCCCAATCCTCCATTCACACCTTCGCTTGATGGCCTCGATGCAATCTTACCTATACCTATACATGAGATCACCCATGACCGCTTCATAGATGCATTTATGCCCACACAGCGTTGCCATGCTCAACAGAGCTGCTTGTTGCATGGCCTGCAAACATGCGCTTGCATGCCGAGAAACCAATTCAGGCATGATCTGACATGGCGTGGATACCCTTGCATGCAAGCCGCCCCATGCATGTTTGTGAGGCGGATGTCTGGCAAGCGCAGAAGGTGTCGGGGCTGCCGGCGACGGCGGGAGGGCCGCTGCTGCGCTGCTTTGTGCGGAGGGAAATGGGCGGCGACAGGGCCGTGGCCAAGTTCCAGCTCTTTCTGGGCAGCGAGCACAATGAGCCGGACGCCTCCAAATTCCTCATGGCCGCCCTGCTCACCTCCAGGTGCACTTGCGTCTTGTCCCCACAGCTCTTGTACCCACAGCGCACGGAGCATTGCAGCACCCATCCTGCAGTTGCCTGCTTGTTGGATATGACCTGAATCTGTGCAGTGCCAGCATGTCTCTTTGCTCTGCTGGTTCCTGGTTCTATACGCACATGCAGTGCAAGGAAGATGTAAAGACTGCAGCTGCTGATTGAATCAGCAATCGCAACCACTAGGTGGGAGATTGAAAATGCAGGTGAGGGTGACTCAGTGCTGATATCACGGCTACTGCGCAGGTGGGAGACGGTGCTGTACTTCACCTCCGACTGCGCGTCGGCGCCTGCTGCGAAGCTGCAGTCCAACATCTTTGGCACGCACTACGACATGACCCTGGACCCCAGCGTGCAGCCCTTCGACAAGTCCTGGGGCGATAATAAGAGCGATCGGGACGGCTCGCGAAGCGCTGGCGGTTCCGGCCGGGCGGCCGGCTCCCGCCGCGGTGAGAGCCTCGTGGAGATACTGTACAAGACCCGCCTCAAGGGCTTCATGCGCCCGCGCAGGTGATACCTCCCGGCTCTGTCATGCACAGTGATCTTTTGAGAAATATCACCCCCCCTGTTAGCGCCTGTCTTGTGTAACGTCCTCTCTGCCGTGTACTACTGGACCCACATCCACATGTGGCGCACAAGGCCTTCCCATGCGACGAATATGCAACGGTTGCTTGCTTGGGAAAATAAGGGATCATTGCCTGTTCGGATTACGGGTGGGCCCTGGCTTTACACTGGGATGTGGATCGTGTTCCAGCGACAGCACTGTGTGAGCATGTGCCTTGTGGTTTTTTTATTGTTGATATCACGCTGTTCCTCCCAGGAGGCAAGGTGTGCCTGCAGACAAGCTGGAATCAAAAGGCTGTGGCTGTCCCATGTCCTACTTGCCTGGTGCAGGACTTCAAGTAAACACGACCTGATTTTGTGAGGGTCTGCCGGAAACAGGATGAAGGTGGCGCTGCCGCCCACAACAGCGATGGACCGCTTCAGCTCAGCAGGAGGGCTGGCGGCCGCACGCGCGGAGGCGGCAGCGCTCGCATCCGAAGAAGACAGCGAGGAGAGCTTCGGCGACGGCCGCACCGCCGATGTGCGGCAGCGGGGGGAACCGGCAGACCGGGGGGCCCCTGACGAGCCCACCTCGGAAACTGACAGCTCAGGTGCCGCTCATGCAATGGCTTCTTTTCATCATGTTGCAGTTTTTATTGATCAGACTGTTGATATTGCGTGCGTGTTTACGATTCCCTATCAATAACGGGAATCTAAAGTAGTCCGTTTCGAGCATTTGAGGTGGCACTTCATTCTGTGACTTTGCTGGTGACCTGCTCAGATTTGCGGGGGTCTAGACAAGCTTGGAGGGATGGAGTCAGTAAATCGTCTCTGCCAATAGAGGCTGCGCAACTGTATTGACTACATTAGCTCGTGTTTTGCTCATACATTTCCATGCTCACCAGGCCATGACACCGAATCAGGGAGCGACAGCGCAAGCGCTAGCACTGGAGCGGGCATGTCTCGGCCAAGCCTGTGGAGCTTGAGCAGCGGCTTCAGCAGGGCAGAGGTGCATTTCTCCATCTATCTGTGCCTTTACGTTGCAAATCTGCTGCCAGGATAAAAGGAAAAGACTCACATGCCTGGGTGCATATTGGACAATGAATAAAGAAAAGCGCATACCTCGCCATAGTGCTGCGCTGCTTGCTTTCCATTCGCTCAGCCATGGCTCTGATGCATGCGGGCCGGGTCTTAATCATGCAATCAAGGAAAGACAGTGAAAGCAAAAAGAGCAAGGAGTAAGGGCTGCCTCGCAGGGGCACCAAGAATCAAATATATAAGTTCTCGTTCAGGTCAAGTCAAAAGAAATCATCTTATATCGGGTTCACATGAAGAGTTCTTGAATTTGATATGTTGCCAAATGAAACGACTGCGCATGTGCAGGAGTGGGACGGGCGGGAGGGGGTGCAGCTGCGCAACAAGCCGCCGCACTGGAACGAGGGTCTGCGATGCTGGTGCCTCAACTTCCGCGGCCGGGTGAAGCTGGCGTCCGTCAAGAACTTCCAGCTCATCCTGAGCTCCGATCCCTCCAAAACCATCGTCATGCAGTTCGGCAAGGTCGACGCCAACACCTACATCATGGACTTCAACCCCTGCGTCGTCTCAACCGCCCAGGCCTTTGCCATTGCCCTGTCCACCTTTGACACCAAAGTGCTCCTGTGAGCTGGCGGCTCGCGCACAGCGGCAGCACATGGTGTCACCTGTCTCCCTGCGGTGTCTCCCAAAAAAAGCCTGTCAGGCTGGCATGGATTGCTGTAGCTTCTGTAGCGGTTGCTGCTCCCAACTTGGCATTCGCTGGTCGCACCCAGTCTGAGGGCCACACAGCTGAGCGCGGCCTGAATGCAGCCATGGTGCTCTCTCCCTGGCGGGATTATATGGTGTCACCTGTCTCCCTCCGGTGTTTCCCAAAAAAAGCCTGTCAGGCTAGCATGGACTATCAAGCTTCTGCGGGGGTCTGTGCTGTAGGCCTCGGCAGAGCCTGGTGCACCCAGTCTTTACACGACCATTCAGCTGAGTGTGGCCAGAATGCAAGCAATGGTGCTGTCTTCTGGGCGGCGTTGTGGGGGGTGTTTCTCTTGGGTCGGTGTGGTCCAGTGAGTTGCATTTTCAGTTGCTGACGTGGACAGTCCCACAAAAGAATGAATGTGCTTGTGGGCTGCCCATTGGCGCTGCGCATGCCATGCTGCCCAGACATTTGAAATGTGTCGCGCTTTGTTTCTGGTTGGAAGCGCTCTATCAGAGGGTTGCCCCCTCGTGGGTTGGGTGCTTGGCAAGTAAATGTGTTTGTTGCGGAGGTCTGTGCTCATTACAGCTCATAATATAGCGCAAGATTTTGCTCTGCTTAGCCTGTTGTGGGCTCTACATCCTCATCTTGTCAACCTGATGCAGAAAAGGATGCACTGAGTCCTTTGCAAGTTGCGATATGATTTTCGTTGAAGGCAGCATTGCAACAAGAAAGATGCTGCAGCATGTCACCAGCATGTCACCTGGAATGTATGGAATGTCCTCCCGCAAGTTGAGTTCTCAGACTGTAGTTGATATGTTCATCCCTCCGAGGTGTTTCATAGGGCCGATTTGCCCGGGCCTCACAAGTAGGCTGTGTTGAAAAGGGATGCTCCTGTTGGTGCACATAAACGTGTCAGTGCCTGGCCTGAGAGTGAGTATTGAGGGCGCTGGTTGCTAAGAGCGAGCTGACTTGATCCCGGCATGAAGCATTTGATGAGAATTGTATTTTCCCTAGGCATGATGCCATGATACCTGCAATTGCAGAGCTTGATGTGAGACCTGTCATTACATGTTGATCATGTAAGTATTGGTACACAGCCATATTTGTATCAATCGCATGACATTTCTCACCGTCATTAATGCTCGAACGTTTGAACCGATTCTGCTTGGTGTTGCGCCGGTGGCGTTGCAGTGCAGCCTAGCTAGGCCTTCTTGGTGTGTTTCATCATGGCCATGGGTATGCACGCTGTACAAAACCATTCTTCTGACTCACTCTCTCTCCTCAGTCTGAGGGAGGCATCGATCAAAACCTTGCTGGGATTTTGTGCTCAGTGGACAGATCAGTGACCTGTCTCCCAGATTTTCGCAGAATCTGAGTCTCACTAAGAGTAACGTAATCCAACTCCCTCTTGCGAACCAAAGCTACAACGGAGCTGGGCGCAGCTGCAGCAGTTGTGCACTTGCACATATTCACGGAGGGCTGCGAGATCGGCGAAAGCACCTGCAGGGGCTGGGAGGCTCGCAACTGCTTCGAGCCAGCGTGCAAATTGGCAGCGCAGTCGCCTCGAGGGCTTGGTTTCCAGGTACTGGCCAAATGTGACAGTGTGGCTACTCGGGAAGCTCAGTTTAGCGTAGTAAAAGTTTCTACAAAAGAATAGGTGGTTAGTCCAGCACGATCAAGTCTTTTTAAGGCTTGGTAGTCGGGAACCCTGTAGCTTGGGACGTTAGACGCGCTGAGAGATATCTCTCATTCTGGAGCAAATCGATTTGGGGTCTCAAGCAATCTTCACAACAATCGATACAAGGGCTGTTCTAGTGTGATCAACGCTCGCGTTGTTCAGAATATTGCTGCGGCTAGTCATGACTTCCTGATTTGAAACCCCAGGATGCCCAGTACGACCGACTGCATCCAGCCTTGTTGCACGCTTGTAATGTTCCGTAATCAAGTTTTTCAATAGAAGGAATAGTGGTGGAACCCACATGCATGCCGCATTAGGACGGGGTGATGGGACGTGCTGTGACTTTCTAGGTGATCTCAATCTGAAATTCTTCCTATCGGGATTGATCGTCGAGGCCCAACATCGCACTTGTCTTCGTTGATGCTCTCCAATGGCGTAATTGTCGCCGATCGCTCTGATCAAGTTTCTTTAGTTGCTGACTCAGGAGTACAGCTGTCAGCAGCTTTATCTGCAGGTACCAAGGCCCTGATTCAGCCGAAAGATGCCGAACGATTGCTATGTTGACGCAGATTAGCGATGGAGAGCACGCTGGTGACAACAGTACTGGCGGCAGCTGCTCTGTTCGTCCTGGCAGCTGCCCAGACGACGGTGCCACCAGACCCGGCAATATTCGCTCCGTTGCAGACAGCGGGCGCGACCGGCACCGGTTTCCCAGCATTCTATGTGGGCTGCACTGACAACGGGGCCACGCTGCAGGACCTCACTGTCTACGCCAATGACAACTTCCTCAGGGGCATAGAGGTCGGCGCCAGTTCTTCCCATGCATGTTGTCCAAACCCGCTGCCTATGAAGTTGCTGGAAGCGCCGTCACAAAGACTGCTGGGACCTGACTGCAGAGCAAATTGTGTGCGGCGTGAGTGGGATCTTTGCATGAATTGGATCACTGTGGTTGCAAATGGTTCTGCCTTTGCAGCAGGGAGTATGGGAGCTCATCGTGACATGACAATTTGACAAGTAGCTGCAAAGATGTTGAGGAAGCATGCAAGGTCTGGTCCTTTGCAATGGACAGGGAAACGTGTGCAACATAAACAATACCAGAAGAGAGGGGTGAGTGCCGGCTGCGCAGGTGAATCTTACGGACGGGCGGACGGTGCAGCTGGGCTGCGTCAACACCACAGACGGCCGCACCGGGTGCGTGCCGGGGCAGCTGGACGCCGGCATTCGTGCGGCGGCGTTCCATTTTGCACCGGGGGAGCGCGTCTCATCGCTGTCGCTATTTGCTGGGCCCGACAACCGCGGCACCGCGAACACGCGCGCCGGCGCCATCCGCTTCTCCACCTCCCTGGTGCGCCGGTTCAACCCTGTGCCCCTGCACAATTTTTTTTGTCATTTTTGGCCGGTAGCTCGGCCAGGCCCCAGCCGGCCTCATCATGCGCCTCTTGCATGTCAGCATCAATGCTAGGCGTGCTTATCTGGGGTCATATTTGCGTGGCAAAAGCGCCAAAGTGAGGCCCAAAGGCATGTTCTGCTCTGGTACGTATCTGATCATGTGTTGGCGGTTGTCCCAGGGGCGTGTTTTTGACTTTGGCAACAAGAAGAGCCGCGACCAGCCAGTGGATGTGGATGTGGCGAGTGGCATCCCCTGTGGCATCGCCGCCCGGCGAGGTATGAATGATCCCTTCTCTTGCACTTTTGATACAAAGCATGTCCTATCACTGAGACTCATACAGTCATGTTGCCCTCTAGTTGCTTTAGCTCTGAGAAAAGAGGAAGGCAGACATCAAGGCAGAGCAAACGCTGGAAGACAGGAAAAGGGCTGCCTTGCAGCTGCACGTCATGATGCATGAATACATGGATGCGCTGGCCCTGGAGCACTAAATGCACTCTGTTTACGAGGGTGTCTGGGAGCTTTGGCGGACATGCATGCATATCATGGGACTGAGGAGCTGCGCGTAATTTGCAGGGGCGGACATTGATGCGGTGGGCTTTGTGTTCCTGAGGACTCCGGTGTCAGCTGTGCTGACTGACGTGACCTATGACGGCCTGCCCACCATTGAGGTGATATTCTTTTCCCTCACCTCCCCATCCCAACTCTGCAGCTCCTAATGCAACTGCTGCCCATATCACTACTCACTCTGCATCCTGTGCCAGGGTGATATTTTATCCTTTCGCTTGAACCCCTGTGTATATTGATTTCACTTTCTCAATGCTCCCTGTGATACTATTGCTCCACTACAGATCAGTCCCTTGCCTACTCTGCTGTCACAGGACACCCACTGTTTTGACTGCGCATGCGCTTCCTCCATTGTTAGACACCACGCTGTATTGTTGTTCTCAAAAGCTGGCATCATGTTTTTATTTCCCGCGCACAGACGACCGGGGATGCTTTCAACGCGACGTACGCGACAGTGAAGCAGCAGAACGTGACCTACGACAACTCTGGCAACACTGAGCCGCACACGTACACCTACTCGAGCGAATTTGCGCAGCTGCGGCCATCTGAGTGGTCCCACGCGCCCGGCCTCGACTCCTACGCTGGGCCCAACGTGACCGCCGGCCTGCCCGCTATTGTTACACAACGTGGCTCCAGCAAAACCCCCGCCGGGTGCGTTGCAGAAGCCTCCTGTGTGTCATTGATCATTGTGAACTGATCTGCTTGAGCCCGCAAAGGGCTGTGCCTCCTTTCTGCTTGCATGGATATAGCAGGCCTGCACATTGCCGTGCTGCCATTGCTGTTCAGCCTGCTGTTTGCAGCCGAGCTTCGCTGTTGAATGAGACTCTGTGGGCAGCTGATTCATGCTGTGCTGAGAAATATTATGCTTGTGATGTCCCTCCCGAGCAAAGGGCAGCTCGCTCCCTGCAGGGCAATGACTACTGGCTGAAGTGGTGCAGTGACTAATGGCTGACATGGCGCGCAGGTGGCAGGTGGCGCCGCCAGCTCAGCATGCAAGGACGGAGGACGGGCTGCAGGCGGATCAGTGGTCATACAACGTACCGGTGCCAGCTGGCGCTGTCTACTCAGCGCATGTGTCACTGCTGCAGGTCTGTCTCAGAATCAACTTAACTCATTTTCTGAAGTTTCAGGAACCATCATTTAAACCCGGACTGCAAAGGGGGGAGAAACATCTATTTATGTCTGGTTTGAGGAACTCTTGAAATTCACCGCAGCTGCACATGCTCTTGGCAGGCTGTCACTCTCTGATTCAGCTTGACAAATTTATGCTGTGTGAAGACTTGTTTCCAAAAACACTTCAAAACCAAGCAGAGTGGGCGAAGAGAAGTGTCACTGCGTGCAGGCTCGCATAAGCGTGCCCTACTCTGGCAACCTCACCCTCCAGCTGGATGCAGGCGCTGAGCTGTCAATTCCCGTGCGCGGCGTCTTCCAGGGCGTTACCTACGCGCCTGCGGTGAGTCGGCGCTGACTCATACCGTGACACCTCTTCCACTCTGCAATCTGCGCTAGTTGTTGCCACCTGCTGTCTTGTGCAGGTCCAGTGCGGAGCTTCTGTCATGCATGGGAGGGAATCTGTAAATGGGATCTGGCTGTATACCTGTTGAACTCTCAGGATGGACAGCTGCAGGAAAGAGTGTCAAACAAGCATTTGGCAAGGACAGGTCGGGATGGACTCTGGGATGAAGAGACTGATTCTGACATCTGGCACTTGTCTGACTGTCTGCAGAACGTGGACATAGAGGTGATTAAGCAGGGGGCCGGCAGTGCAAATGCCAGCCTCCTGGGAAGCACTGTAGCCACTGCAGCGCCTCAGAGCCAGTCCTCATCTGGTGACCCCTTGCCCTTTTCTTTGTGCCTGTGTAAACTTCCTCAGTGACTACCCTGCACTCATTTGGTTCCTTATAATTGTGTTGAGCAAGAGGTAGCATACATCAGCAATGATTGTAGGCTCATCTACCCCACCCTCAAAAACGATTGAGCTTTGTGTTTCATTCGAACATCTGTGGTTCACAGCGCCATTGCACATGCGGAAAAGATCTCACAGCAACGCGCTAATTTTTTCCGTTCCTGATGAATCTCTTTAGCAGTGCGCTTCCATGTGCACAGGTACAAATAAGGGGTTGGCCATAGGCCTCGGAGTGGCTTTGGGAATCCTCTGCCTGCTCATTATCCCTGCCATCTTCTTCATCATGAAGCGGCGGAGACGTAAGCAGGTGCTTCCTTTATTCCCCCTTCTGCGGGTAAATTTTAATGATAGAATAGGCATTCATCATCTACTTGACGTGTGTGAGTGCTCATGCACACTATGGCTGACAGCTAGGCTGCACCTGCTGCAACACTCTGGTCGGTTGAATAGTTTTTGTTACTATTAAATTTTAGAGACCTTTTGGGAGCCACCTGAGGCTCATTGGTCTTGTAGGCAGTCTGTCACTGCCCATCTTGATATCACAATTCTCATGTGCCTGCCTTCTGTCAAAGGTTTGGCAATCCTAATAGTGCAATATCCTGAAGTGTAAGTGCTGGCGCGCAGCAAGCCGCAAACAGCAAGATGGACCATCTTGGTTCGGTGCCGAGCGGCTTTGGGGGCAGCCCAAATAGCACGCTAGCCACTAGTAAGCAGGCGGAGCTCGGTGGCTTTGCTGCAGGGAAGCTCGGCTTCCCGAAGAAAAAGGTGAGTGGCTCACAGGAAAGGTCTCTGCTGTCTCTGTTTTAGAACATTCTGTGCCGCCACTGCGCTCTCTCTCATCAGGCCAAGTGTTTGAGATCTCAGATTCTAGGCTGCATGCTGGGCCCTCGTGTGGCGTCTGTCTGATGAAACACCCTGCATGCACTGGAATTCAGTCTTGAGGCTACCTTGGTTGGGAATGGAGTTGCAACATACAGATCTCAAGACAGCAATAAATGGTTGACAGGCTCACCTGACAGTGTCAGCTCATCAATTTGGGTCCTTTCTGGCTCAGGTCATGCTGGGTGCTCATAGCCTTGATTTGGTTTGTCTGAAAATGTCCCTAGGTGCAGATGTGTTTGCTCATCGACCTGTGAGGCGCTCTTTCCTCTCTGTAGCCCAATTCATTGACAGTTGGTGTTGCCCGAGAGGGATCTGCAGAGGGCCCAAACTTTATGGGTGGCTCTCACCGTGTACTGGTTGAATTGAGATTCGAAATTCGAAATTGGGGAATGTTGGAACTGTAGGGGATGCGGCCAGTGACACCGCGCGCTACGGCGGCGCCACCTGGCGGGGCAGGTGAGTCAGCGCAGACCGGGATGGCGCGCATGCTGCCGGCCGGAATGGTGTCAAAGCGCTTCCAGCAGCTGTTCAAAGGCAAGGGTGGGTCTCTTAAGCCCCCAGACTTGTCTACATCAGCCTGTTCTCCGAATTCCGATCACAACTCCATGGGAGAAAATGGTGTGTGGGAGCGAGTCGCAAACAAGTAGGTGCCAGTGGCGTGTCACATGCGTTGGAAAGGTGGGGAAGGATTGAGTGTGAAAGGCCAAGGGGGACTCAAGATTTTCTCGTATCATTGTCCCGCTGAGTCTGGCTGGGAACGTCCTGATGTGACTGGGCGCTGATGGTGGCTAGCTGTCGGGCAATAGGGCAATATCAACTCGTGTGCAGTGGATAGACATGTGATCTGGCTGTGCAGTGTCATGTTGGTCTTGAATTTGTAATGTCGGTCGATTCACCGGGCACTCATGCTGGCTGTGCAACCCCGTGATAGCGTGCCTAAAGCTCGTGCACCACATTGGATCAGCAAGACACCTGCCGTCAGTGCCCGATGAAGCCTACTAACCATGATGAACATGACTAAAATATTGTATGGCTGCGCAGGGCATGCAGAGGAGGATCTGAGCGTGGCGGAGCGCGGCCTCAGCACCACAAGCACGCACTCGCAGGCGCCAGAGATTCCGCTGCACCATGAGCCCAGCCCCACCAAGGACCTGGAACGCCCCGGCACGGCCGCCGCACCCTCGCATGACACCCCCGCGGTGCGACACATCTCCCCTTGCATCCTTCGTGTTTCCCTCCCACATCACTGCTCATGAAGATTTCTCATGCAGCAGGCTGCTCGATTTGCTGTTGAGACCACAGTTAAAATAAATCAGGAATCCTTGGTGATCTGGTTTTGCATAAACACACTATCATGCCGCCGTCGAGAGGTAAGACTATAGCCACTTAGCTGACCAATTAGCAAATGCCCATGCAGGGGGACAGAGATGCCGCTGCGAAGCTGCAGCGGGCGGCAGACGGCGTAGCGGCCGCGCCGGCAGCGGCAGCGCCGCGGCCGCTGCCGCGAGGCAGCATTGAGCACGAGGGCTTGCCGATCAAGCTGTCGGGGCGCGCCCGATCAGGCTCCATCGCCGGGGGCCCCGCCCCCGCCGCGGTGGCCGACAGGCCGGCACGGGGGGACCGCATCTCACATGACAGCACCAAGATCAAGCTGGGCGGGAAGTATGATGGCCCCAAGTGAGGCCGCGGCCGCTGCGACACTGCGGAGGCACCTTACAAAAAACTAGCGCCAGTTGGAGGTTCGAGCGTCCTTGTGGGTGCTGAAACGCACATCATGGTGCACTTGCTGCGGCAAAGCGCCCGAGTGATGGTCAGAGTAGCCTGCCGCCTTGAATCATCCAGTCAGAAGAGGCTGTTGCACATTGCTGTCACAAGGGGCCACTTGCACATATCAGTCAGTGTGCACAGGGTGACCCCCTGTGGCCTTGTTGTGTCAACACTACTCGCGTAATGAGCGACAGCTTCTCAGTACTTGATGTCATCTGCTCTGTGCCGGGAACAGTGCATCCAGAACTTGGTTTCCCGCCAAAGAACTTCTGTGGTGAGGATACCCTGAAGAGAGCGCTGTGCACTGCATACTAAAAACTCTGCCGGTTCCTGCTCTGAGCAATGCGCATGCATGCGTGTGCCTGCCAGACCAGGCATGCTGGCGACGCTGCTGTACACTAACTGTGCATCTCTGTACCAAGCATGTGCCATCTCAAGATATTTAATGTATGCTTATTTGTTTATAGGTCAGGGGCCCTGACTCAGGGCTCCTGTCAGCGCAGTCTTTCATTTGGGCCACCCCGCCTCTAGCGGCAGTGGGGGAACCTGCATGGAAGTAATTTTGGTTGCTGTGAATGTACACAATGACATGCATGCGAACCTCTTAACAGTTGCGATGTAATCAGAACATGGTAGATGCTAGCATCTGCTGCAAGCTAACTTTCAGCTACTTTCAGGCTGTGGGTTCTAAAGGTTGTAGTGGCCCCGAACCTCCTCTTTCGCTGCTTTGCTCCCACAGATTCCTTTTCAACAACAAGCTTAACAAGCTTGAGCAAATTCTTAACCACAGGTCCTTACAATTAGCCCATCATTTGACCGCGCATGCGCATCAATTGAATTGCGAGTTCATCATGAAGGTAGCTGCCTATCCTGCCCAGATTGCTATTTTGTGGCAAGTTGGAATTTGGGATTGCATTCATTGTTGCTTCCATAGTTGCCACTGCATCCATCCATTGGCGCGCTGGTCAGTACTTGATCATATAGGTTCAGTCAGTCAGTCAGTCAAACTAGGTTGAAGCCTTAAGGGCTTCTTTAAGGGCCCAGGAGACCGACTTCCTTGTCAATACAGGGGTTTACCTTTCCCTGTGACTATAGGTCACTGACTTGTGCCTTGGGGTGCAGTGGTGACATGATGCAACTACGAGGGTTAACGACCCTGCTCTGAACATGTCACCTTAAACTGTATCGTGGGTGCCCAATAGGCCGCCAGCTGGCAAAATTCGCGTTTCTTCTGAATGTTTATCGCCTGCCCGACAAAAAAGATACGAAATCTCTTTGTCCCGCAGGCACGCGACTGTCCCTTCCTCCTCTTTCAGACGTGTACGATGGTTAAAGATTAGATTTTTAGATCATCTTGGGCCCCTGACGGAGTTTTTTGGGCGTGCCAAGACTTCTAACCTCGGCGTTGTCCAAGAAGTTACAAGGTTGAAGGTTGTCGGGAATGTCAGCAATAAGACAATACACGGCGGCAAACCGTGACTAAATTATACTTTCAGCATTCCTTGCGGGTCAGTCGCGGCGCGTGTCGATCGTGACTGCGATCGTGATTATAAATCGCCTGTCCGGCCATCATAAGCCTGGACAGCTTTGTCTGACAAAACAACTAAGGAGCCCAGGACAAGATGAGCAGCATACACGATTACTTGTAAGTACTCAATTGAGCGCTGTGTGCTTGTTAGTGCGTGCAAAACAAGATGGGATCGGTGTTCGGCAGGACCCCTTGCATCGTTTCCTTCGTTTCTTCACCCCAGCCCGATCGCTGAGTGCTTGTCTGGCAGTTATGCTTCCTTGCTATACACTTGTGCTGTTGACATCGAAAGGATTGAAGCGCGGGTTCAAGGGGTCGGCTGCTGCCACAGGCATCACGTCGGGAGCCTTTCGCTGGATTTCGATCGGGGCATCGCTGCAGGGATGTTCAATACAAGCATGAGCGTGATAGGGGCCAGTGAGATCATCATGATCCCCTATCTCACGCTACTGATCGCCATCGTGCGTTTCGGTGTCCTTGCCGTTGCCGCAGCTGCTCTGGTAGCCGCAGCTGGCCTGGCTGCCATGAAGGCTTATTCTGAGCTGCGCAGGTTCATCGTGCTCTTCAGGTACACTCTCTCAGCCTTATCTCAGCCTTAATTGGCAGCAAGCAGCAAGAACACAGTGAGCTTTTGTCATCTCTGCCGCATACCCGAACAGCACCTACCACAAGAACAACCCACCGAGATAGTCTTATTAGCTAAGAGCGCACCCAGTACATTAAAATTTCGAGACCATGGATCCTTGCTGCCTGCCATTGCCTTGCTTTTCAAGCTGCTTTGAGAATACTCAGACTTCAACAGGACCACCACATGAGCCGCAGTGCGCATGTGAAGGGCGAGTCTGATCGGGTATTTGCTGACTAGCACAAGCGAGAGATAATCTGCCAAGTGGGTGCCCCTAAGGCCATGCTTGGTACAGAGCGGTTTCAGAAGCTTCAAAGAGGAGAAGCTGCTCCTGGCAGGAGGTTGGTGATGGGGCAGGTTGATCTTGGGAATATGATGGCTGTTCAGCGTGAAAACCTGCTGAGAATTGTGCATACAGGTGATTGGGTCTTGCTTGGATCTGGCCAGTCCATCAAGGAGTAGGAAATGTGGCAGCCGTCACCTGCAGCTTGTCGGCAGACGCACCTTGACGCTAGCAGGAACCGCGTGTGATACATTTAAAAGAAGTTATATCTGCTGAGTAGCTGCTGTGTCAGTCATTACTAACCCCGGGCCATTGAGTGCTGCAGGATTCCACACCCACCGGAGGAAGCTATCCTCTTGGGGTCGGCGCTGGCGATGCGGCGGCCAGACCACCACAGGTCACTGCGCGCGTGGGCCAAGCAGCTCGGAGGCGTCTACGCAATCCGCATCGCAGGCTGGCATGTGAGCGCCCAATTAAATCATTGGGGCATTTTGAAGTCTTTCAAACGGTGCCTGGAGGTCACTGGAAGCCTCCGAAGGCCACTTCCCTAGGTGGCCGAAGATTCCTGGCCTAAGAATCCTGTGCGGCTCATGAAAATGCGAAATTGTCCAGCACCGTGGTTTCAGCACCGTGAGTATCCCAACTGGGAAAGGGCAGTTCGAGCACGCCTGTAGCTCAGCATCATAAGACATGCTCCATTGGACCCTGAGGCGAGTGCATTGTTGCGATATACATCATTGAGTCTCAGGGCAGCTCTCGATGGGTGTTTGTGCCTGTTGATCTGAGGGGACTGTTGGGGGAGGAGTCAGGACCGCAAATCTCCTGCCTCACTGACTGACACATGATCATCTGCATGCATGCGCACATGCCTCAAATCATTTCAGCGCAGGGTTTGACAGGGGTCCTGGGAAATCTTAGGCCAGCCCCTGAGTAGGGCAGGGGCGGGCGGGGCTTGCGCACCCGCCCGCTGCCGCGATAGTTGCTGAAACTTGGGGCATCCCTGAAACCCCCAAGACGGGTATGCAGGTCTAATGCTGTATCTGACCTCCAAGGGGTTCACCTAAAAAATACAGGGTGCCCCTAAGTCACAGCCATGTGGCTTTGTGGTCGTGCCCTGACACCATTTTGCCAAATTTGAACTTTTCCCAGGGCTGCCCTGAAACCTTGCCCCTTGCCCTGAACCAGTTTGGCCAATCCCTTGGGGGGGCCCTTAGGGGCTGTCAAAACCTGTGTCAGCGTGTGCTGGTGTCACCTGTGCAGATGGTGGTAGTGGTGGACGCTGAGCTGGCGAGCCAGGTGCTGGGAAATGGGGAGGGCCTGTGCAAGGCGCTGGAGCCGGACCTGTCTGACAAGCTGATGAGTCACAGCGGCCACCGCACCATGTTCTCTGCCGACACCAACTCGCCCTACTGGCGGCTGATTCGCAAGGGCGCCGCGCCCGCCTTCATCTCCAAAAACATCAAGTGCAGCTCCTGACTTAGTCGTACAGAGGCGCAGACGCAAACGCTGATTAGGAGCAACAGAGACACATACTTCCATTGTGATGTCTCTGCCATCTAGTTGCCATGCATTGCAGGCGTCTTGATGTCATTTGCTCCTGGCCAAGGGATCAGTATGGTATTGCTGCGCAACATCCAACCTCCTGAAAGACCAGATATTTTCATTCCACAAAACGAGGTGTTATCTTGGCTTTTCGGCTTGGGGTTGAAAATCATGTGCGGGGTGAAGTCATCTGCTCTTATTTGGATTGAGTCCTCAAAGAGTGCTTGTTCAGGCTCTCTTTGGGGATTTCCAAGCCATCAAGCGCCGGATGATTTCCAGCCAATAAAGTTGTTTCCCTCACTCTTTTAATTACAAGGCAGGAGTCCGAGCTGCAGCTTGAGTCACAGGTGGTCACACCTTAGCTAAGCTTCATGTGTTACTACCTGGATTGTGTGATTGTTTTTCTTGTCTGCAGCGTTCCTACAAGGCCTTGTCTCTGCGCAGGAATGGTTTCCCGGATGTGGTGAAGATTCTGGACCAGATCGTGGCGAATATTATGGCGCTGCCCCCTGGGGAGGAGGTGGATGTTAATAATGTAACGCTGCGGCTGGCGCTGGACATCACCGGCATGGTCGGCTTTGCCAAGGACTTCGGCACCACGCGCTCATTTAGTGATGCCGGCACCGACGAACTCTTCTACATCCTGCAGTCCAGTGCGTCCCTCGTTCTCGATTTCAAATTCAAATCTTGGAAAGTTTCATCTTTATGTATCTTAATTCAAAACTTCGCTACCCCTGACATGCATGCCTGCCGCTGGTGCCTGCATCTGGACCAGGGCACAAAGAATGCCCATATCTTTGAATCTTTGCTGTTTCTGCTTGTGAGTGTGTCGCCATGCATAAGCAATTTGCGACTGCCCTATCACCATGCAATCCTTGCACACAGTCTCTGAGGAGGAGGTGATTATTGGGCTGTTGAAGAGATGTGCTATGGATGGAGGCATACTAATACTGCAATGACAGAGCCGGGACAAGTCCATGCTATTTTGAACAGGTGCCTTCAGCAGAGGACACCTGGTGCGGTTGATCTTGTGCTACAGTATCTAAATTTTTGAGTTCTAATGCTCTAATTTGTATGGCCCCGGCTGGCGGGGGGCGGTACAAATTACTGAGGGCTGCACCCAGGGCAGATAGGTCTTGCTTGGATCTGGCGAGTCCAACAAGGGGTGGGATTGTGGCAGCCTTTTACTGCAGCTTCGGCAGATGCACCTTGGCAGGAAAAGCGTGTAATAATGGTTAGAAAACTTTGGCGCGCAGCGTTCCGGGAGCTGTACTGCCGGGCGACAAACCCGGCACGTCACCTGATGCTGTGGCTGCCGGAGGTTCGCCGTGCGCCGAGCCTCTTCAGAGCCTTCCGCGCGCGCATGATGCAGCTTCTGCACGAGGTAACGCCCCATGACCCATGACCTGCCATGCTCTGGAGGCCCCTTAAGAGAAGGTCTTGTGCCGGATGTGCAAGCACAAGAACTTCTTCTAAGGGTCCGATGACAATAGCTCCGCCGCAAGAGGGACCTAATTTGCTGACGCTGCAAAGAAGATTCAGAAGAAAAAGAGAACGCAAGTTGGCTGCTACACATGGTAGCCTTGCAGTGTCCATGCCTTTCATTCAAAAAGGCTGGATGATGGTACCGCTGCTCCAATTCAAGCCTCTTTAACATGGGCGGCGCATTTGGTGATGCCCTCCAGTGATGCAGCCTGGAGAGTCAACCAGGGCCGCCTCCCCTGTTGACCAGGCTGGGCGCATATTTCTAGCACGCATGTATAGAACTTTGCATGCAGGGCTGTATGCATGCCACAGTATCTCTGTCAGGCAGACATGCAAGCAGCATTGCAGATGACATAGCATTGTCCCCTGCAAGAAGCTTATCCAATTTTAGGCGAGGACTGAAGGCCCAACTTGTAAAGTATCACAGCAGAAAGTATTATCGACAAGTGAGTGGGCAGGGGCAGCATCCACGCCAAGTAGTGTAACAAACGTTTTGGTTCGAGGTATATGTCACAAAGCTTGTTACTTCATCACGGACTCCTAGTCCATGCATGCATCAGGTGAAGGCGCGGGGGGAACCGAAGGACGAGGATGTCACCATCGCAGCGCACCTGCTGCGGCTGCGCGACCCGGCGACAGGGAAGCCTCTGCCGGACGAGCTCGTGGCGGGCGAGTTCGGGGTCTTCTTCGCGGCAGGCATCGAGAGCGCCGGGAACGCCATATCATGGACGCTGTGCGTGCTCTAATCCCCTTTTGCCTGGTGCTGGAAATCAAACGTAACAAGATCTGATGCTCTTCCCTTGAACGGGTCATCACAATATGGATGAGCCCGTGATGGTCAGGAATTTGAAAGGGGAAGGATGGACACCAATGAGAGAACACCCACATGCCCTAGACTGCTTGCATGTTAAGGTAGGATCAGACAGTATCTCTGCCGGAGGTGGCATGACGGATATGACGCCAATTGCGCCGGCTCACTTCCTGTCTCATCTTCATGCAAGTGCCGCCACTGCAGGGTGACCCAATGAATGCCATGCTGAGACTTCTCCTCGCATACAGCCGCCCTTTAGAAATTCACTGGAAGAAAGGTGTAATGCAGTTCTGTGCTGATGTGCAATGTGCGCGCAGGTATCTGCTTTCACAGCACCCGGAGGTGGAGCGGAAGCTGGCACAGGAGCTAGACGTAGCCGGCCTGCTGGTCACCCCCGAGCGGCCGCACCCGCGGCCGATGGAATATGCGGATCTGGGACAGCTTACATACCTCTCCTGGGTCTGCAAGGTGCGCACCAAACTGTGCTCACTCTTGCTGCACATAGTAATCAGCCACAATGAGAAGTTGTCCTTGGAGTGGTGTCTGAATGCGTGCTGTCAGCATACACTGAACAGCAGAGCAGCGGTGCATGCGCATCTGGTGTCTTCCGGATATCTTTTGGTAGAGTTGAAGGGCGTGGGCATGCGCGAATTGTCAGGCATCCGTGTGAGTCCCTGTCTGTCCGGCCTATTTGAACGCACATCTGCAGACAATGTCACTTCATTCCGACCCATGCTTGTGAGGTGTGGGCTCCATGCAAGCTTCTAGCTATGCCTTGGCTCCTACCCCTTGGGCTTGATCCTGGGGTCAAGCGTTTTCAAGGCAGTCCCCGTCACTTTGTCAAGTTTCTCGTACTGAAGAAGGCTCGACAAAACAGCAGCAGGCGATACGCGTGTGGTGGCATCATTGTACCCTTTGGTGCAGTGTGAAGGGGGCTGGTTGCTGTCATTTTAGCAGGTTCTGAACTTGTCCTCAAGGAAATTCACAGCCTGGCAACACATGCTGGCCTGGCATATTTCTGACACTGCGCATGCTTCGGAAGAAAAAGCACAGGTGAAGGAAAATCACAGGCCCGGCGATACATGTCGGCCTGGCAAATCTCTGACACCGAGCCTGCGCAATGAAACCTGCAGGAGGCGATGCGGGTGCGGCCGGTGGCGAGCACCGGTACGACGCGCTATGCAAAGAGGGACATGTGGCTGGGGGGTTACTACGTGCCAAAGGGCAGCCTCCTGAACGTTCCCTTTGACGCGGTCCACCACTTCCCCGGCAACTGGCCCCAGGACACCGACGCCTTCATCCCGGTGCGCCCACCCTTGCGCATTTGCATATGTCCCTAGACACCCATTGACATTGATTTGATGTAACTGATCCTTCGATATTTTGCATCCCAAAACATATTAGTTCATAAACTAGTGCAGCATTGAGTGCCTCATATCTGTGTTTCAAGAGTGGATGCATTGGTTGAGAGTATTGTACCAGCATTGATATTGCACTCTTCCCCTGATGTGGCAGTGCCTGAAGGTGATTCAATGGTAATCAGGGATGATTGGGGTTTTCCTGGCACGTTGCAGCGAAGAGGACGGTGCAACAAACTCCGCCAGCTATGCCTTCGTTTTCCTTGATTTCATCGGGCCACCAACAGCGTGCAACCCTTTTTTAGTCCAAAATCAAATTAAAATGAGCCTTGGATGCCATAAGAGTACTGTGCTGCAGGAGAGGTGGGCGGTGCCCTCCGCTGAGCTGGCAGCCTCCAAGGACATTCCAATCGCGTCGGCTGCGCTCAGGGCTCCGGTGGCCCCCGGCTCCCCCGGGTCGGAGGCGGCCAAGGACGCCGCTGCCACCGGCCCCAAACGCTTCCTGCCCTTCAGCACCGGGCCCAGACAGTGCGCCCTACGCCCTTTTCCGGCCTTCCATCGTTGTATTACAGCATCTGTTGGCAGGTGGTCTGTGTTGGACCAGGAGCATTCCTTCTGTTTGTGGGTATGCAACCCACCTAGCATGCTTGTGAGGATATCTTTGGATCATGTAATATTTTGACATTTATGGGGCAGCGCAAGCTCACATCCTACTCCAGAGGAGCGGCCTGGAGGAGCAAGCAGTCTGCTTCTGGGGCTGGTGAAGATCACATCTGGGCTTTTGGGTTGTACCCAACCAAGTTGGCCATTTAAAAGAGCTCTCTTCAGACTCCAGCCGTGCTGGACATTCTTGAGATGATCGCTGGATCGGTTGTGTTTATCGCAGGTGCATCGGGCAGTCGCTGGCGCGCATAATGCACGACACGACGGTGGCGCGGCTGGCGGCGCACTTCACGTTTGAGCTGGCGCCGCGCATGGGCGGCCCGGCCGGCGTCGACGCGCGCGAAATCAACCGGCTCACGCTGCAGCCCGGGGGCGGCATGTGGATGCGCCTGCGGCCGCGCGTTGACGTGGCCGCTGATGTGGCAGTCGCCGGATGACGTGATTATGATGTCATCACGTGATCATGTCATGGTGGTTAAAATGGGGGCGGGGGCTACATATATGGCGGCTGATGTGGATGCGCCTCAAGCTGTGCGCTGACGTGGTGATGTGGCAGATGCAGGATGATGTGTTTATGTGATCATGTCATGACGTTTGGTTTGAAAAGGGGTCATATATGTGCAACAGATGTGGCGGGTGATGTGGCACCTGGTGTGGCATGCGCATTGAGGAGGTGAGGATTGGTAGAAGGCAGAATTTTGCTATACAGGGCCTCTGAAGTACAACTCAATAGTTTGTATTGGGAGACCCGCAAATTAGGAATGTAGATGCAGTCAAACTTGGATCTGGTTAGTGGGGCCTCAAGTTTTTGTTTGAAGTAGATCAGCGTATGCATGCAGAACTGGACAGATTGAAAAGTCATCCGCTGACTGCACTTGCAGCATAAAAGATGCCAGAGCAGAAAAAGGGCAGCGCAATGCAGAGGTATCATAAGGTGTAGAGAAAGAAGGTAGACTACAGAGTGAGCCCACAGTGCATCAGCAGCAGCGGAAGCTTGTGTTTTGAGTGTGTTAAGGCAGCATTGTGCGTGTGATACTCATGTAGATTTTATATTGCAGTGATGAAAGCTTGATTGTCTGGCCAGGTTTGCTTCTGTGTGCAGTCCTTTCATGTGGTGCTTCTATGCCAGAAGTGCTTTGTTTTGTTGTTCATCTCAGACAGCTGATCTTGATGCCTCTGCATCCAGTTCAGTTTGTGCATTTGGTGTAGAGGGATAAAGTCCCAGTCACAGGCACTTCAACTCCCTGCGGTGCTGAGCTGTGTTCTTGTGCGTGTAGTGCTCTGCATAATTGCACAGCAGTCTGTTTCCATATGGCAGAAACCTTGTGAAGAGCGTGTCGTTCTCCTCACTGCTTGGAGAGAGTGAGCAATGCCGAGATCAGGATTGTCAAACAGTGTCTTCAAAAGTTTTGATCAAATGTTTTGTGATGATTAGGAGGTGCTCCTGAGGGCAACGTTATCAATGTCCAATGGTTTGCAGAAAATTCTGCACATTGGAGATTCTCTTGGTGCATGTGCATTTTTCACTTCAGAGTTGAGTACAAAGACTGTTGCAGAATTACGTGCAGATTGAAGCTTTCTTGATATGCGCATGTGAATGCTGATGGATTTGGAGCTACATACTATGTAGGTAGTACCTGGTCTTACAAATGGAAAGTATGACGAACACAGCATGCTGCCTTGTGGCAATGTGAGTGCAGACACTTGTAAAGATATTTCTCAAGCATTTCCATACAGCCATGCTACAGTGTTGAATGGAGCTTATCTGTAAAGCGCGCTCTTGAGTATCTCATGATAGAGATCTCTAGAGACACCTCTCAAGTTGTACCCATTTCACATGCTGGCCTTTTGATCAGTAGTATACAATCAGAGCCCGGCTGGGCTTTAATATTGCACTCTTTGTTGCCCACTGCATGCTAGGGTGCTTTGCTTTTGGCCCTGTGTAGAAGACCTGATGGACACTGCCCGTCTGCACAAGCAGAGATCATCCTGACACCTAAAACCCTGCTGCCGATTGGAACATGAGTGCTGGCAGCATTGGCTCACACCAGAGCTGCAAGGTTTCCCGAGTTCTAAAACTACCTAGCTGGCTCAGTGCCAGAAAATAGGATTGCCGGAAAACAGCTGAAGAGCACATCCTTACGGTGTGCAGGAGAGTTTGAAAATGCTACACTTTCAGATCATACCTAGTCTACTACAAAGCAGGACACCACGGACACCTCTACTTGATATTCAGAGTCCTGGATCTACAGAATGAAAAGCAACAGAGATGACATACCTCGTATGCTAAAGTCGAAATGATCCATTCATATGAGAAGATGATTCAAGGGGCCCAAATTCGAGCCGATTGCTCTGTTGCTCACCAGGCTGTTCCTAATGTCTCCAAATCAAGTTGGCTGTTCAGATGTTTGGAATGTGCATGATAATGGGGGGCCTTGAATCCTCTTTGAGCTTGGCGCCCGACTTGAGAAGACTCTCAAGAGCCTGCCGCTGCGTCTTCTTGTCACAGACGTAGTAAGCAAAGTGTCCCCCGCCATCCACTAGGTGCAAATGCGCTGCCGGCATCAGCCGGTGCAGCACATTTGCTGCCACCCAGGGAACCTGCATGCAGCAAGTACCCGTCAATCTGCCTGACAACAAACAGCTGCTCTTCTGTGCCCAAGCCCATCCCCACTCATCTCCATCACCCTTGGTCGTAGACTGTACTGTACGGCCATTGCCAAGCGAGAGACTCGTGTTGCATCATGTAGCTGGCCATGCCTATTCACTCACAAGACACACTCCGCGCCTGTTGCTTGGGCGGGGGCGGACAGACAGTGACAATCAAGAGTATCAGGATATGTGTCAGGAGTGGGAGTACTTTCCACGTGCACACAAAAGTAACATCGAGCACTTTATGCATTACAGCGTGAATCAGCTCTTCCTGGTGAAATAACACGAGAGCGAGCGCAGCCCAGACATGTACTAGAGCAGTCATGTGAGCTTCACCTGCTTGTCTCCGGTGCCGTGCCAGATGTGAGTGCTGCGCTGAATGTCCGGCCGGATTGCGCGCACGTCAAATTCCCAGGGCTGCTCGAAGAGCCACACGTCGTCAAAGAACATGGCTGCCGTGCGCTGCCGCAAGCTCTCCGGCACTATCAGCTCCGTGTACTCCCGATGCTCCTCCTCAATGCACCTCCTGCCACAACCAAGCACACACGCTCATTCCTGACCTCAACGCCTTGTAGCCCACCGGGAAATTTGCGGGTGGAGGAGTGAGTTGCTCTTTGTTCTGCATGGGCGGGACTCAGCATGTCTCACTGCAGTGAGAACTGCAACAATCTCTTAAATATTCCAGCTGCCCCTCCTGAGCATGTACATATCATGGCCAGCAAGCACATTGCATCTCGCAGTCTTTTGCAGCGCAATTCTTCTCGCTGCAGCAAGGCAATGCGGCTCCCCTTTCCAACGATAACCTTAAGAAGCTAGGAGATGATTGGGGTGGTGGATTGCGAGCGCTCCTCTCATCCTCGGCCATGAGGCTCTGGCGAATGCTATCCCAAAAAACTCCCTCCGAGAAGTTTAGCAGCAAAAATCATGCACGTGCCTGTCATTCTCGGCCATGAGGCGGAGGCAGTTGCTGGCGAGCGGCTGCAGGAACGCGTGGAACAGCGCCCGGCCGCCGGCGGCCGACTGCGCGGCCGAGCACACGGTGCGCGCCAGATACCGGTGCCGCCGGAACAGCCGCGTCAGCGTCTCGCCCACCGAATCCATCTCTGCGAAATGCCTCGCCTCCTCCTCCGCCGTCATCGTGTCTGCATGCCAGATAGATAATTATCACTGCTAAAATAATACGCCTTTCTAATGTATCAGGATCAGGTGTGTCGCAGGATATGACAGATACATGCACTCCTTGCATCCTTCCAAGAGGGGCATCCATCTCTCACTGCGTCAGTATAGATGCCGGTGATTTCAAGGACTGCCTTCCCATCAAGGCCGCCCTTCTTCCCATGGGTGTCAGGCATGTGGCATAAGTGTTTCAGCTGCATCTTGGCACTTTTTCCAATGGCAGAGTTTCCAATGAGGCCGATACAATGCAGCACAAAATTACACCTCTGAGCTTGGCCCAGCAGGCCACAGCAAGGCAAGCCCTCGTTTTGGAGGTCCAGCTCCTTCAAGCACATGACCTAGCGCAACTACAAAATATACAGTGAGTGTTTCGCATTGAAGTCTATGATTTGAATTGAAGTCACTCACTGGCGGGAGCAAGGGTGCTGATGGTCATGACGCCGCGCACTCGGTCCGGCAGGAAGTGCGCGGCTGCGTACGCGTAGGGGCCTCCCCCCGACACCCCCACCACAAAAAACTGGGGGGCCTTCAGGTGGTCCGCCAGGCCCCCCAGATCCTCCGCGTAGCTCCTGAAAGTCCTGCGAATATTACCGATCACATCGGCATTCCCGCATCCATTTCTTCTCAATGCCACCACTTACATCTTGTTCCAACTAAAGTACCCTAGCGACCTCATATGCTGTACTAAATACTCTGCCATCAAGAGAAGCAGAGAGAGCCTGCACTGCTCCTGCTGGCTAGATACCTTCCATCAAGCAGGCGTGAGGCCACAAATGGGAAGGCATTTGGTGTTGCCCATGCCACGCTGCGCTCTCTCCATCTTCAGGGCAATCTGTCTCTGATGCTTGGCACTGCCTAGTAAAAGGAAGATCACAAGAAGAAGAGAGTTTGAGAATAGGAGATAGGGACAGTTCTGACCTGTTGGGGTGCCGGTCGCTGCCGCCATAGCCAGGCCGGTCGACGCCGATGAGCACCATGTCCAGTTCCCCCAGCAGATCCTCATCTGTCGACATGACCTCATACCTGTGACAGCGCATGCATGACATCATTGCCCATGTGTCAGGAGACTGCTGGTGCCCCTTGCCGGCCTGCTTGCATGCGAGGGCGCTCCCTCAAACTCAGCATACTCAAGGTAGAACTCTGGGCAGCGGAGCCTGAGCTATACACTAGCAGAATCACATGTTGCTCAGCCGTGATGCACATGACGCAGCATCTGAGGGCATAGCATGGCTTGCCAGGAGGTGAGGTGCTCCCCCAATGTATCTCCAAATGGTTATACGTTATGCTAGGCTCTGGCTCTGAAGGTCAGAATCAGGCATTGCATCAGCCCTGACTTGGCTGGAAGCAATGTCAGTAACTGTTTGACTGGCTGGCTCAGGAGCGTGCCTGCTGGAGATGATGCCGTGGTTCCAGAAGACTACGTGCTTTGCAGCGAGGTCTCCTCTGATCTCATAGGCAATGCTGCGGCCGTCTGGGGTTGTGAAGCGCCTATCTTCGCGCACTGGAGGCGGCGGTGCCATCGGCTTGTTCAGGAGCGCCACCGCTATCGCAGCCGGCACAGCTATGGTCAGGGACCACTGCCAGAACCTCCACATGGCGCCTGCACCTAGATGACAGCTGTGGTCTCTTAAATTGAGGTGCTTCTACGTCTACAAGCCAGTCCTCTAGACTATCAGGAAGATGCACATCTGGTACATCAATTGATACTGATATTGCTTAAGATGTGCTTTGCTTCCAAGAATGCTGACAGTGAAGACATCATAGGGTGTCCTGGAGGAACGTTGTATGCATGCACATCAGGTAATAAACTTGGATGTATAATATCATGTAAGAAGCTGCTCATCTAACAGTAAGTTGTGTGCTTCCTTTCAAGTACTGTGACGCGCTGGAAGCTAGTAGCAGGGAGTAAACTACCTTTAGCTTTTCTTCCTTTTCTCCGTCAATCTACGCATCGGATCCTGTGACTGCCTTTCAACTTAAATTCAAGATTGTGGTATCTTGGATCTGATGCATCATCAAAGCGCATCGCAGTACACTTTCAAGCGAAGACCTTTTTATTCTCAGAAGCCAAATTTGGACAAGGATTTCGGAGTTCCGGAACCCCTTCGGATTCATGCAATCTCTTTGGCGAGGGCCGCATGACGACGCCGATTGCTTCTTGACATCAGCATTTACAACGACAGGAATAGGAAGCGTCGGATCGTGCGAGGAGACCATCAGCAAAGTCCCACTACTTAGGCAAAGGTGCGCAAGACTCTTTCCGAGCAACTGCGGCAGAGCCTAAAATTTGGCAGCTATGAGTGCTCGGGAGAGGACGTGCACCACTGCCTCAAATCCTTCACGCCAACTCACAGGAAATGGGAGGAATGCTTATGTCGTGGTCTCTTAGCTAGTTGTGGGAGTCCACACGGTGTGTTGCAAAGCAAGGTGCTCCGACACGAACTTCGCAATTTAGTCTCTCCGGAAGATCGACGGCGTATTTCCGGAACGATGAATATGTGTGTTGCATCGAAAGGCTAAATCCCTATTTTTGTATTGGATCATTTCGGTGACATTGGCATATAGACAGAGATCTGGCCTTCGACCGTGTTTTCCTTCTCGGTCGCAGGACAGGATTTCGAGGAAAAGAAGGGCAGCCACAAATTGCAATTACTGCAAGAACCGGGCAAGAAGAAGGTGGGTCATACACAGATGTTGAGCGTCTTCCTTGTGCGCCGTGCGTCCACGGCACAAGGAGTTGCAAGCTTGAATACCTTGTTCGTGGTGCCGGCTGACTAGTGGTGGCCTCTGTCAAAGGGAAACCAAGTTTGCTAACGATTGGGCACTCACTGATGAACAGGAGCCGGCATGAACACGCACCGTAGCGGAATGACAGCAGGACTTCTGACGATTCTTCTCCTGGTCCTCACAGCTACGGAAGGTCGTCCCATCGACAGAGACTCGACAGAGCCGGTACGCCTCCGTCTTGCTTGCTTGGGCGTGATTTTAGGCACATCTGCACCTCAGACACATTGTGTTTATCCGACTGGGGCACCCTATGAATTTCTGCGTCTCTGAATGTCATTGAGGAAGACTGTCTCCTCGGAATGCCGCCAAGTTTGCGCCGGCTTAATTTAGCAGCGATGAGAATGCTGTTCTTGTTGCCCTCGTTGACACCGTCTTTATTGACACGCACCTCCATCTGTGCAGGAGATCTCCCTGCTGCAGGAGCGAGTGGCTGCCGTGGCGGTCGACAACAAGGTCATCCTGACACAGACCTCCTGCGGCTACCTGGAGTTTGCCGTCAACTGGATCACCCACGTGGAGGCCCTGGGCCTCACCAACTGGCTGACTATCGCAGAGGACGAGACTGCCCTCAAGTTCCTTGAGGAGCGCTACCCAGGCCACGCCCTGCCAGCCTCTGCCTTCACAAACGAGGCCCTCTCCAGTGGCAACGCCCTCTACGAATGGGGCTCTGCTGCCTTCACCAAGGTCGCCTGCGCGCGCCCCTCCTACCTGCAGGTCAGTGCTTCTCCCCCTGCTGCTCATCCCATGTGTATCAAATTTGGAGATTCAAGTTCCAAGAGAAGGCTTTACCACCGGCCTGCCAAGCATCCCAATTGACTGCTGCAGCTGTGTCTCATCCTGACCACCCGGATCTGTGAGCCCAACAGAGAATTTGATGGATCCCAGTATGCTCTTGAGGGGCACACATCACAAGGAGCATGCTCGGAGGACACTTCCCAGTCATGCGCAGAAGTTTAGCGCCTTTTGGGATGTCTCTGGGAATGTCAAGAGATCTGAGGTGGCTGTGTGTGCTGTCTGCTGCAGATGGTACTGGACTTGGGCTACGAGGTGCTCTGGTCTGACATGGACGCTGTGTGGCTCAAGAACTTCTTTTCACTCGCACCCCAGGGCCTCGACTATGTCGGCGTGGATGACTCTGAGACCGAGAACGAGCAGGTGACACCCCCCCTCCACTATTGCCCCCTGCATGCCACAATTTGCATACAAGACTTGCTGGCCACACAGCTGGGGGCCTTCACCAAGGGTGTGTCTGCCGAATGCCTGAATGGCACATGTCGATCTTCCTGCCCATAGAGAACTACAAACTTTAGCAGCAGTCATTTCCTCATTGGACGCATGCATTTGGCGTCAAAAGGCCGTGCTCGACAAGCGGTTGAACATGGTTAGAGAGGCAGATTCTTGCCAGACAACATACTGGTAGCAAGAAAGGACCTGGAAAATCCACAAGAATATCAGTACTGTCCAGCTCAACTTTATACAGTAAGCTAAGTGCTGAGAGTTTTGTGCACGTGCAATTAAACAGGAGACGGAGAACGCATGCACGGGGCTGATGTACTTCCGTCCGACGGTGCGTGCGCAGCAGCTGCTGGCGGACTGGCACGGCATGTGCATCGAGCTGAACAACAACAACCAGGGCGCCTTCAACCGCGTCTTCTCCGGCTCCGGCTTGCACCGCGCCGTAGACTACTTCATCATGCCCAAGCAGCTCTACCCCCACGGCGCCCTCATCGAGCTGGTGCGCCCCCCTTTGAATGCGCAAAACTGGTTTTCGAAACTAAAATATTTCTTCAAGACTGAGCATCACCGATGCAGTTCTTGTAGTTCAAATACAAGAGCTGCAACCTGGCCGGTGCTGTGGCAATTTTCTTTGCTGGAAAGGATATGCTCCTTGATGTGCACAATCTGCCTTGAAGTACCTTGCAGCACCCCAATGCAAACACTCAAAATCAGCATCATCCAGTTGATGCCAGCTCTTAACTCTTCTTTCTCGCCCTGCTCGATATAAAGCTTCTGCGCAGGCGTTGCAAGCATGTGCGCGCAACGCGACTAAGCCCCCAATGTTGCGAATCACCGAGCGCAACAACATATATTGAATATTTTCTGTGCTCCGCGCAGGTGGACTACAAGCGCAGCGAGGCGGCTGCGAGCGCGAGCGGGATGGACCCGGCCTGGGTGCACGCCAACTACCGAGTCGGCCACAGCGCCAAGCGCGAGTTCCTGCGCGACCGCCTCGTCTGGAAGGCGGACGAAGCTTCCGACAGCTTCCCCACCTGCCCCACAGCCGCCGACGGCATCATGCCCATCCCCGTCGAGGAGCCGCAGCCGCAGCAGCCGGAGGCAGATACCCCCCAGCTTTAGAGCCGCCACAGCCTGAACAGGCTCACCTGGCTAATGTATCATTTCCCCCGACACCCGGGGGCGCAAAGAAAGCCTAATCAGCAATCAGTGACGTGGCAGAGGTTTTACCTTTGTCACTTAGAGGCGCACCAGCTGTAACACTTAAGGATCGGAGTGAGTCAGGGCCAAGGATCCAAGTCCAGGCAGTAGCAGTGGTGCATGACTTGTTTTGCGTGCCAGTGCAAAGCCAGTCAAGCGAGTCTTTTTCTCTTTTCTCTCAGCAGTGTATTCGAAGAGTTAGTTTTCTACTTGCAGAGCAGTTTTGGTTCAGGTAACGCCGGCGCTCAGTGACACTTTTCCTGGGGAAAAACGCCGATAACAATACCCAGGCGACCGCCAAAGACTCTGTCCTTGGGGCGCTTGCGGTTTCAGCAGTGGTGGACTTTTTGTGAGGCAACGATTGCCTCGGGCATTCTAGTGTGTTAGAAGGTGGAAAGCATGCGCAGCTTTAGAGCACTCTGCTTTCCAGCTAACTACACGGCCGGAGGCCTTTGTACAGTCTTTTCAGGGGCACGGCAAAAGGTGTGCTGTGATGTGAGAAATCAGTGCTGATTTCTCACATCAGTAGAGAACTGGCCAGATACAACAGAGTAGAGGGGTGTCTTGAGGACATGTCGTACATAGAGCAGCAAGTCAGACTCACAGCACTGGTACCATTTTTGCCTGAACCTGCTAAGGGGTTTCTTCTGCAGCCTGTACAAAGTTTGCACCACAAACCCCTTAGCAGAGGGGGGCTGCATGCGTGCACTGCTGCAACATGCAGGATACCTGCCTTAGGCAGTCAGCAGAACTGTTCAAGTACTGTCGGGCACGCCTTGGCACAAGGCTTGGTCCTTGCGCAGGGTGCCTGTTTTTCTGTCCTTCAAAAGGTTCTTCTGGCATGTTGCCCAAGAAGAGGTTTTCAGTGTGTTGGTTTCCCCCTTGCATTTTTTCTGAGGGTAGGTGCTCCAGTTGGAGCGCCAGTGCCTCCTCCCTTTAAGGGAGGCAACTCTGGATCAGACAAAGTTTTATGGTGGTGTGTGTCAACTGAATTTTCAGCAGACAGCACATCCTCCATGCGAGAGAGCCCGGTAGGGCCCTGTAGTGCCTGTGCTCAGCTGCAGTGTTAGGGCTGCTGTCAGACACACCAAGCCACTCGACATAGAGAGAGCTCTGAACAGTCTTTCAGAGCTTAGGACTGTCGCTGGTTTTCACACCTGCCACTCTGAGTCAAACAGTGAGGAAGGTGCTGTACATTCTGTCGAGCGATACGCAAGTAGAACTCTTCTGTGCAACAGAACAAATAAAGTGTGTTGGATCCAGCTTGGAAGGACGCAAGGCTCGTGGGCATGCTTGAACCACAAGATTGAGACCTGTGCGCATGCTAGAAGCGACATGCAAGAGTGGGATTCAAGACAAAGAATGCCAGTCAGCAAAATGCCTTGTGCCATGCTGGCGTTAAGTTCTTTTCAATCAGAGTGATGCAGAACACAAAGACATGCAAGTTTTAGGCGCTGATGCACTTATGGGTATATACATGGAGTGATTGCATAACAGGCCTCGACAAATTGGCATGCCTCATGAAATCAAAGTAATATTTCGTGAAAGAGGCAAAAGTGATAGTAGTGGGGATACCACACGCCAGAGATGACTATTTTCTGCCTTGCCCAGAAGAATGACAGCACCGTACATGAAGTCCCAGGATTTGAAGTAGAATTTGAGTTTGGTGTCTTTGCATGGACCAGGGAACCTGCAGGGTGTTTCAAATTTCCAAGTTGGGCAGAACGCCAAGTTCATAGTTAGCACTGTTCTTGTAAAATATCATGACTCTCTTCTTGAGATAAACTTCAGAGAGACACCACATATGGCTTGAAGCGTGCCCAGCCAATGCATGTGCATGGAATGCTGTTCCTTTGTTCACTGTCAACCATCTTTATGTGGATTTGGAGTCCAAAGTTTGGACTTGCTAAGATCAAGTAACAAAGTATCCTTACACGCACATCTGCCAGTGCATCATGCGCGAGGGGTCATGACAAGGAAGTTCAATAATAGGTAGTCCCACGGCCTGACACACTGATACCCAAGGCAGACGAGCACGCAGCGACAGCGCAAGCATATCCCTGAGAGCCCAGGCCATTGCCAGTGATCTCAGGAAGAGCGCTGCTGGTCAACCAAAGAATGCTCCCAAAGATTTGCACCAGTCACTGCCGCTGCGTTCACAAGCCTCAGCACAGTGGAATCGCAGCATTCGTCAATGGTCGCATACTTTGGCCAGATCCCATGTTCACCCCAAAACACCTTGTGGGAATGGGCCGTGCACAGCAAATGCAGCAGCGAATAAGGAAGGAGAAAACCAATATACCAATGCCTGCCCGCCTCCTCAAGAGGCCACAGGGCAAACATCGCACATAACTTGTGCCGTGCATAATTGCTGCACTTCAGGACGTGTGCGCCTGGCGCCAAAAAAGGTGAGTCAGTCTTAGTAACCATGCTGGCACCCTGCCAGTGCTGACAGTCAGCGTCACTTGCCCATCCCCTCAATCTGATATTATGTACCATCCTTTACTCGTGGGTTCACCTAACCCCACATCATCACGAGGGCATCCGCTCACAGCGGCGAGTTGAAACTCAAAAACCAAAAGAGTGCATGGGCACATGATACATCATGGACATCCGCAGCCTGAGCAACCAGCAGTGGCTCGAGGCTGGCACACTAATTGCAGTACTGACAATCATCCTACACGGGGCCGAGACAACGGGCTGAAGTCAACTGTTGGTGGGGCATCGGTCAGAATTGGGGCTTGGCACTTCAGGCGGCTTGGGCCTTCTTCAGTGCGGCGATCTCCGCCTTTAGCTCGGCGAACTCGGACTGCGCAGCACACAGGGACAGCTTCAGCACCAGGCAATGGACAATGCAACACACAGAGTAACCCAAGCTGATGCCTGCTGGCCCCGCCAGAATACTGTCCTAGCGCATCGAGCTCACACCAAGCATCGGCATTGCAACGGGTGCAGCAACAAGGTCAAAGTGAGGAGGAGCAGCAAGGCGGCATGACTTGGACACATCAAACGTCCTTCCTTGGAAAGCCTGTCAGAGCTCAGCGCCACTGTGAGCATGACAAAGGCATTGCGCAGGTGCAGAACATCTTGTGCGACCTCTTTTATAGGTCCGTACATGCACTAGACAGGCTTCACTCATTCCTCCATTGAATAGATCAGCAGAGGGGGTTTGTGCTCTTCAGCGAAATGGATGGCTCACCGAGCTGACACCGGCTGCGCCGTTGGTGTGGGACTTGTCGTCCTCCATGCCTCCGGCGTAGGCGGAGCCTCCGTGGTGGCTGGAGTCCAGGCCCAGAGCCTCCTCGTCGGCCGTTGCGCGCAGCAACCCGGTGTACTTGAGCAGCAGCCAAAACGGGATCATGTTGCCCAGCACCCAGCCTGCGCGCATGTATGTGAACCCACGATTAGCACCTGGAACACAAGCCTTGCCTTGCAATGTCTGCGTGACAGCTTCACACAGCACTGCTTTTTGGTCCCTGCTGATGCCCTATTTATTGGACGTGCTGCAGGCAGACTGTTAATTTGGTGCCAGCACGTAACTAATAGGCTTTTCGTGCCCTGACCAGCATCAGCTGAATCCGGCGAGTGGGCAACTACATTCTACCGTCTGCAAGCTGCAATCTCGCGACTGTGTTATATTCTCATGCAGCTATTAACTCTGTTGTGCAGCTCAAAGGGGTAAATCTGCTTGCTTTGCCTTCACCACCAGCCCTTTCAAGGCTGGGTTGCGGGTGCTCTGCCTTGCTTGTCAGGGACTCCGCAAGTGTGTTGAGCTTGGAGCACAGAGGGAGGGAAGAGCGAGATCAGGTGCGCACCAGCGATCCAGAGGGCGTAGGCGATCTGCGCGGCGAGAAGGGCGCCGTTGCCGCCGGGGAAGAAGCAGCCGTAGGGGCGCACCTCGCCGTCCTGGTTTAGGCCGTACGAGTTGGTGATCAGGGTCTCGCTGGCGAAGAAGCCAACCGCAAGCACTCCCCATGTTCCGTTCCAGCCGTGCACGGCAATGGCGTCCAGAGGGTCGTCCAGCTGTCATACCAGTCATGCCACGTCAGCAAATTGGTGTCGTTGCAGTTCACTGACAAAAGAAAGGAACCCACTTGCAGACAGGTCGACAGGAAGCCAGACTGAGCCATGCACGAGAGGGTCATCAGAGAGAATGTCCGCTCAATAGTCTCAACCAATTTGAAGGTGTGGAAAGCCACAGCTTCAAACCGGGCACGTGTTGGCGCAGTGCCGCGCGGCCGACAGCTTTTGTATTCCACTGCGCCCTAACATGTGCTGAAATGGGTTATTTCCACTCGGCAGGGAAGACAGGCTTAACACATGCTGCGCACCTTGAGCTTGATGGAGACCCAGGAGGCGAAGACGTAGAGGGAGCCGGCAATACCACCGATGATGAGGGCGGCCCAGGGGTACACGGTGGATGTGCCAGAGGTGATGGCGACCAGTCCAGCCAGCGCGCCGTTGCCCATGACACCCACGTCGTACACATGCTTGCCTGTCACAAGTCACAAAACAGCCTGTCAGGCAGCTGTGCAAATGATGACAGCCTGTAAAGAGCTCGTGCTCGAGATACGCTCAAGAACCAGCAGTCAGCAGCCGTGCGGCCTATTTCAGAAACATGCAAGGATGCAGCAACTCTATCATAAATATCACAACCCCTCGAACACCGCTACAGCTGCCTCCTGTGAGTGTCCTGGGACGAGCTCCATCGAGCCATGTGTGTAGGGCAAGGCAGATAATTCAACGATAGCCTTGGTACAAACAGATTGCATGACATTGCAGCGAAGTGCCGCAGCTGCGCTAACACCCTGCACAATGCACCGGCTGGGGACAGGGGCACAAAGGCAGGTTGTGTCTGTGCAGAGAGTGCAGCGGAGAGGGAGCTCACCGGTGGTGAAGTGGGTCATGATGGCCTTTGTCAAGAGGGATGAAAGGCCGGCGGCTGCAGGGGCAAGCGTGGTGGTCACGGCGCAGACGGAGACGGCAAAGGAGTTGGTTCCGCCCACCAGCACAAGCTGGGAGCCGGGGTTGAATCCGTACCAGCCGAACCACAGGATCATCACGCCCAGCACAAACAGCGAGGAGTTGTGGCCTGCAAAGTCGTTGGCCTGCAGCAGCAGCCGGCACCATGTCAGCGCGCAACTTCAGCTCTAGTGTGCAGATTGTATTCTTGCAGCCTCAAGCTCACTCGTTCCCAGTTGTGATTATGCCCTGATAAAAACACCCGCACACGGTACTGAAAGGCAAGCACAGGAATTACCGCATCGTACAAGGAATCAAGTTGATCAGCAAGCAGGAGGCACGATTACAACAGAAAATTGGATGTGCTCTGCCGCACAGCCCATAATAACAGTGGTGCTTCTCTGGCCTTGAAGAATTGTGTCGAGGAATATGCTAAACAAAAGGGTTGAGAATAGAAGACATACGGTGCCGTCAGCGTTGAAGCGGCCGATACGGGGGCCAATGATCCAGCAGCCGGCAGCTGCTGCGTAGCCGCCAACCATGTGGACAGCGCCGGAGCCGGCAAAGTCGATCGCGCCGGAGCCCTTGGCAAAGTAGCCCAAGAAGTTGGGGGCGGTCCTGCAGGAAAAATACACGCACATTTTAGCCATGCATACCATGTGAAGGAGTGCAGGTGTGGGAACCGTGCTGCACAAGACCATACTGGAGGAGAAAAAATGGTGGAAGCGCATGACACGATGAGGCCACATGTCAGTATCCGCTCGACCTAGAACGGAACTGCACGACGTGCAGACTGACATCCTACACATGGAGGGTATAGAGCCCAGGGTCATGATGCTACAAAGCTTGAGAAGGTGCAAATATGTCTACTAGGTGATCGATTCAGGTGATAATGCACTGCCACATGGCCACGAGTCCACGCTGGCACGCTAGTGGGCATGAGAAGGAGGCTTGATGGCAAGTGCGGGGTGAGGAGGAGGGACGCGGCGCACCTGAACATGGAGGCCCAGCCAGCAGAGGACCAGACAGAGTGGACGATGACGGGGTACACCCAGGCGGCCATGAAGAAGGAGTAGATCGCGTACGCCTCAACACGAGCGCGCTCAGCGATGGCTCCCGACACGATCGTGCATGCCGTGGCCGCAAACTGCGGACCCAGACCCACAACATCAACTCAGCGCTTGATCAATATCTCCTCCGGAAGAGACTGATTTGGCAGGACAGGTGCTTGCAAGTAACAACAAAGCAGGCAAGGCAGGCAGCCTTGCAATGCTGCTGGACGCCACGCCGGGATAGCAGCCCTTTTGGGGTGTGCATACTGCCATCTCACAGCAATGCAGAGTCCAGGGTGGCCTAATCAGAGCACACTGGGGGTTCAATGCGCGCAGGAGTGGGGACAAGAGCACGCACCGCCCACTCGAAGACCCAGAAGGCGTAGGGGCGGACAGCGGTGGCAAAGTAGGTGGGACCGTCCAGGCCATGCAGGGCAAAGTACTGGCTCCCAATGAAGGGGTTTCCAGCCACGTTACCATCAGCGTCGGTCTTGTCGCCAAAGGCAAAGGCGAAACCGAACAGGTAGAAACCCAGCGCCGACGCGCAGGCGTCGATCAGAATCAGCACCGCGATATGGCGGGCGAAACGGGCGCGCACACACCCAATGGAGATCTGCGGCGCACCATGGGGCAACCATCAGTCACCTTTTGCATTTGCACTGTCCCTCAGCCGATCAGTCAAGACTTGCATGCATAGTCTGGGCAACAGGCAGCAGACAGGGAGATGACGAGGGGATGGCAGGCAAGTCAAGTCTCTGCAGACGAGTGAACAATCATGTAGAGCCTTGTGCAAGGCATGCAGCAGCTATGAAAAGAAGACAAGAGTTGATTGACCAGCATTGCAAGGGATCAGGGCAGAGAGGGCGCACCATGGCAAAGCCACAGTGCATGAAGAACACGAGGTAGGCAGAGGAAAGGAGGTACTGGGTGTTGGTGTCAATGTAGGGGCCTCCGGTGGAGACATCGGTGATGGCGGACGTCACAAAGTCCTCGGTGGCAAACGGCGAGGGCGCCGGAGCGGGCGCCGCAACTTCTGCCATCTCACTGGCCTCTTTTCACACCTGCCACAGTGCAGCACAGCCATCAGATTTGTCCAACAGTAGAATGGCTTGACATGACTGTGTGGCTGGGCCTGACAGGCAAATTGAGCCTTGAACAGGATGTGGAAAGTAGTTTTGCACAAGGATGATGTCGCGCCAGTACTTGGAATGCTCAGCCTGGAAGTGCAGAAAGGTATCCAGTGTCCAGGTGCAGCCTGACCTAGGTCTTGGCAGAAGCGCAGGGCATGACCTGGGACCGGGCTAAGGAGCAAACTTGAGCGTTTTCTGATGATCGAGAACGTGGAAATATCTGCCTTATCCACGAGCAACCAAAGATGTACAAGATGCGACCAAAGGAAGGCTGGACCTGATGACCTTATGATGAGAACACCTCCCAGACTGAGGGTTAGATATCCTGCAAAAAGACTCTGCGGCCGAAAACTCGCGCTGTATCGGCCGAAAGGCCTGCTTTCCAAACCTCAGCAGGGCCCTCGTGGATCACCCACGTGAAGGGCCAAACAAAGAGTCAGGTTAAAACAGCCTGCCGACGCTCTAATGCAGCTGTCTGGAGTCAAACCGGACCACTAAGATGACACAAATCGCTTGCAGGGAGACCAAGCGCCGCGACAGCTCGCCCGGCGTGCCAGTAATCCATGCCTCGCGAGGGTTTAGGTTCCCGAAGAGCCAGGAGCCCATCAGTACGACAAAAGTACCTCAATGAGGGCTGCCTGCAAGGCCTATACACCAACCAAGCGGGCTTTGAAGGTCACCGCTGACGCGGCCACTCAAATTGGCGGCTGCATCCCTGACCTTACGAACCCCAGCCTCCTGGGCCGGCTTTCGGCCACCATAGAAGGCAGGAGATATAGCAGCATGTATGTACAACGAGAAACGGGAGAATTACCCTTCGACCGCTTCCAAAACGCTCAGAAAAGTAGGGACCATTCCGGAAACTTCTTAACCTAACCGTTTGCCAGACGGCCGGGACGCGAGCGGGTCTGAGGCTCAACCAGGTGATGTGTCGCGCATAAAGAGCCCTACAAGAAGTTGGGTCCTTCACGAAAAGGAGAACTCCGCAAATGCTCAAGAAGCACGCCTGCTTCAAACCCTCGCATTCTGATGGACCAGGCCAGCAAAGCTGTCACGGAATGTACCTGCACACGTGAAGATGTGACCAGTCCCGTCCACTCCTTCGTCCGCGACAGTGCAGGACAACTCTCTTCTCCTCCTTGCTAGAAGAAGACAGTTCTCGATCTGATGATGGGCCATGTGGATGGCATGTTTTGTTGTCACATGGGGAGGTAATGGGGTGCTGCAAAGGGTGGATTCTGGCTGAGCGGTGAATCTGCAAGGAAGCCTGGTTGCACCACATGTGGTCAGTGTCGCTCGAATCCTCGTGCTAAGCCAGCACATATATTAAAATTGCTGATCTTCATGATAAATAGCTTGTGACGGGATCAGTGCGGCTTGCAAAGGTCCAGACAGACCTGCTTTTTAGCTAGCGTAACAAGGCCTTTTCACATCATCAGTATCCGTGTAATATATCATCTAGTGTGCGCGACGAGGCGAACTATTTTCGTTGTCTTGGTTAAATAAAGAGATTTTTGTTTTTGTTCACTTCTTTTACCTTGTCAGAAAATGTCAGCATGCAAGATCAGGAAGCATCTTCTAGTGTCACGGATATGATTGCTCTTCAGCTTTCTTGATAATTCAATTAGACATCGTGGAAAGACGCAGATGCAATTTACCTGCTAGCATATCAGCGCAAGCGCAGCATGCAGTGCACAGGCACGCAGCTCCAGGCGCTGACATGCAGCAGTGGAGGTGGAGATGTTTCCAAGGCCAGCCTGAACAGCAGATCGAGGCGCCTGCGAAAGAAAATCAGCAAAAGCAGCAGGCGGAGGCGAGCAGTCCTGAGGATTGCCTCTGCTGCTCAGTCCTTGACACAGAACCTTGGCCAGCTGCAGTTGCCTGCAGAGCCAGAGGTGGAGTGGCAGCAGAGCACGTGGAACGCACTTACCAGCAGGCTCTCACGGGGTTTGCATCGTCAGAGGGCAGAAGACCATCTGCCCCTATGCAAAGCGTTTGGAGTTACTAGCCTAGAAGAACTGCGGGTGCGCACCACTGTGCAGCTGAGGCCTTGTCATGTAACGCTATACCTGCATTGCGCCCTGTAAGGAGAGTGCAAGCCCCATGATACATGCAATGCGAGGACAATTGGCACAGCATGATTGTATCAGCAACAAGCACTCATCGCGAGCAAGCTTGATCAATTCACTGGGGGTGTTGTGCTTGCAGGATGTCTTCAACTGCATGTGCCTGTCAGAGGGAGTGTACAAGGTGGTAGATTTTGGGGTGGACAAGGCTGCTGAGATTCTGGCAGCCATTATTGAGGGGTTCCCTCCGGGGTTGGTGACTCTGAAGCGAGTGGAATGGTCACAGCCTGACGCGCAGCACAGGTAGGACCCTTCCCGCTATGGACACCCATCAAATGAGATTGGCATATGCAAGAAGATCTGCAAGAATCTTGCCAGTTCTGGGACGCTCTTGCAAGCCTTGCTGCGACTCTTCTTCTCATTGCTGCATTCAGTTTACAATTCTCGGCACATGTGCAGGTGTGTGATTGGAGAGGGGGAAGGAGCCCTGTATGTGGCCTTCATGGGCACAAAGCAGCGGCGGGATCTGGTGGCCAATGCGCAAGTCATCCAGGACCCGGTGTGGCCCGAGGATGCCGCAATTCTTCAGGACTCTGCCTCTCAGGTGCACTGCTCAGTCCGGCTGCCCACCCTGAAAGACCCCAATCACATCTTCTGCCCTTTATAGAGTAACCAACTGCCTCGGCATTATAAGCACTGGAGGATGGAATATTTGGGATGGATTGACCTGCAAAGTTCAAGGGGTAGCATGGGAATGTCTGCAGGTGCCAGCAGCGCACCGGGGCTTCCTGACTCGCGCACAGTCTGTCCCCATAGAGAGCCTGTATGAGCACGCCTGCCGCCAGAAGAAGCGCCTCGTTCTGTCAGGTGCGCCTGTGGACAGATACATAGGTCCAATCTCCAGAGCTCTGTCCATAGCGTCTTGGCTCCACAAGACAAAGTTGTCTCAGACGAGGTTGTCTCGAAGATCCAGATGCCATGGAGAGCGCTATCATGCACAAATCATGCATTTTTCTGAAGTTGCTGATCCAATGGCAGGAAATGTGGGTATGGGATGCTGGTGTGTGCTGGCGTTGAGCTGCGCTTCATACGTGTGCAGGCCACTCGCTGGGCGGTGCCGTGGCAGTGCTAGCGACGCTGCGGCTGCTGCGGCAACTGCCTCCGGACGCGCGGCCGGCCCTGCGCTGCAACGTGTTCGCCTGTCCCGCCATCGGCAACGCCGCGCTCGCGGTGTATGTCAAGGAGATGGGCTGGGAGTCCTACTTTAACAACCTCCTTGTCCCAGGTGCGCGCATCTTTTATCACCTTGCTACTTCAATGCTGCATTACATGAAGTCCACATTCTGTCTGATGTGTGTTCCTTTGGATGCCTTCTCGTCATCTTTAATCTTTAATCAGGCATTATGTCACCTGGCATCTGAGCACTGCTTCCTCGAGGCATGCTGCGAGTCCACGAACTGACGCAGGATTGTGTGTTGCAGAGGACGCTGTGCCGCGGCTGCTGGGGGGAATGCAGCAGCAGCACAGCATGCCAGCCGCCGACATCTTCCATGCAGCGGACGGCACACAGTCGCGCCTGGCATATGCGCGCTCGATGCTGTCCAAGAAGCTCAGCTTCAGCCGCGCCGCCCGGCCCGTGGCCGCCTCCAAGGCGGCTGCCGCCGTCGGCTCCGCCGCGGCCGTCACTTGGGGCCGCCGCAAAGCCGCCTCCGTCGCCGCCTTGGCCGATGACGCCAAAGCCTTCGCGCAGCGGCGCTCGGGCACAGGGCTCGACTCCTGGAAGAATGGGCCGGAGGGAGCATCCTTCAGTAGTGCAGCAGACACCGATGTACATTCGGAGGGCAAGGGAGGTGCTGGGTCGGAGTGGGATGTGGTGTCGACGTCCCTGGATGAGAGCGGGGGCGGCCAGGACTTTGAAGCGGGGCTGGGGGTGCGGCCTGATCTGGCGCCGCAGGACCAGATTGGCTCCGAGGCCTCTCGTGCGCGCCGCCGGCGGCTGCGCTTCAGCAGCATCCGCACTGACGATCACGACAGGAGCCTCACGCCCATCTGGCCCCTTTCGCTGTATCCGCTGTCCTACCGGGAGCGTGTCAGCGTGGAGCAGAAAGTCAGCGGTGTTTCCAGCAGCTCGCCTGGTGACACGCAGCAGCTCCGTGCAGCGTCTGTCTCAGCTTCAGCGGAGTCATCGCCGAGCGTCTCGGCATACCGAGCAGAAGGGAACCTCTCTGCGTGTGGCGAGACAGTATTGCCCCGGGGATCAGCGGAGGAGGCAGATTGCGAGGCAGCAGCGCTGGGGATGCAGTCGTGTCTGCCAGAATTAGTTTCCATTGATGCTGGAGAGTCCAGCAGCCAGGAACAGCGCAGCAGCGCGAGCACACGAGTACTGGTGCGGCGGCCAGAGCCAGCAGGTCAGGTACAGAAGCAGAGACAGCAGAACAGCGGCGTGGTGGGACAAGCTGCCAACAACGCAGTACCGGCGCAGCCGATCTCACGGCTCATGGCGGTGCGGCGGACAGCCGTGCGCGCCGGCAAAGTCGTGCTCGGAGCCTCCGCCTTTGGTGCACGGGTAAGCTGTTATAGCTGCTCCTCTCACAAACGTCTGCGCAGTGTCAGCGTGCACGTCTTCTTGCTGTAAGGCAGCTGAGTACCTTCAAAAAGCTTGCGCTATCGAGTCCTAAGTCATGAATCCTGGGTGCTTGTACTTGCATTGATAGATAGTCCTTGCCCAGGGCAGGTACATCATTGGAGAATGCATGATTTGAAGAAAGACCGGGAACATTTTGGGGGTACTTTTGACCAGCTCTGGAGATTTAGTGCACCAGCATCCTCTCTATCGAAGAACACACCAGTGCCTAAATTGCATATTCTGCCTTCCTTTGCGATAAACTTCTGTCTGTTTTAAGGCACTTTCGTGGCGTGCAGATGGGAGCTGGCTTGGCGGGTGCGGGGGTGAGGACAGCGGCAACAATTGCCACAACACCATTCCGGGTGCCATTCCGCGCGGCGCAGCGGCGATACTTCCCCATCGGCCGCCAACTATTCCTGTACCCTGACATCGTCTCCCCCTCCATGCCAGGTCCGTGCCTGCTGCAGCCTTCTCAACAGGAATTCATAATGGTGTGTCAAATTGGCTCCACAATAGCCTTTTCAAGCTGGATTTCTAGCAATCTGGCAGTGTAGTCTGTTCTTGTCCCCCGCATAGCTGAGGGCACGTCTTGGCCAAATCCTGAGAAAGGCCTGTGAAGTTACATTTGAAAAGCAGCAATCCTGTATGGATCGCCCCTGGACATCTTACGGGAAGAGGCTTGCAGATGACACTCTCGATGGACTCTTGATGCTATTGGAAGCTTGATAAGAGGGAGGCACCTCTAAAGCCTCTGTCAAATATGCACTGTGCGCAGGCACCAGTGAGGGCAGTGCAGCCTTGCTTCCACCGCCAAAGAAGACGCAGCTGCCAGACGCCAGAGACGATCCTCTGCCGCTGGACGTGCGGCTGCTGAAGCAGAGCGCCCTGCCCTCCAATGTGCGCACATGCCATGTTCCCTTTTCCTTACCCGTATCCTGTGCTGCAATGATCATCAAGCAACCTGCATTGCTGTTCAGTATTCGCAGAGCCACATTCAAGGGCGAGTCCAGTGCATGTTGTTCCAAGGATTATCTAGGCCTACATTGGGGTGTTCAATGCTGCCCCACACAGCATTGCTGTATGTATCCTCCTGATCATCGTGACATCAGGGTGTGGCACCATGACAGCAGGCATAGCAGGAATATCTGAAAGACAGACCCGGCTTGAGCATAGGGAGCCCACATATGTTCAAATCTGTGCTCAAAGCTGTTGCCCAGACCAAATTGTAGGGCGATTTGGAGGGGAATTTGATGAAGTGGGTGTTGCTGCGCGCAGGAGAAAGTGGCGCTGGTGGCGGGCGCGACACCGCCCGGGCGCGCGCGGCTGCCGCAGCCGTTCATCATGCACAAGATGGCCTTCCACCGCGGCCGCGCGCTCGGCATCATTCGCAACACCCTCCGCTCATCCCTCCCCTGCTCCGACAGCTCTGACGGCCCCGGTGCGCCCCTGCACTCATGTCCTTCCGTCCCAGCCATCCCGTGCTTGCAAAATCTGTTCCATAATCCCTTTTGCCTTTGCGATGCACTCTCAGACAATCTTCTTGTCATGTCGGGCAATGTCATGGTCAATATGGGATGCAAAGGGAAGCATGAGGAAGCGTCACAGGTGCTTGCTTTGCAGTTGCAGTTATTCTGGGTATTGGGTCATTGTCTCCTGCATGCAAGAAGAAGCATGAAGAAGTGGGTGCAACTCATTTTTGAAACGACTGGTACTTTGTGTGGTGCAGGGGAGACATACGTGCTGAACGACGCGATCTTTGACGATGTGCTGGCGCTAAAGCCGCCATCAGCCGTCTGGCCGCGGCCGTCCGCGATCGGCGCCGTTTCCGGCAACCATGGCAAAGCCTCGCGCGGGCGCAAGGCCAGGTTTGCTGTCATCCTTCTTCCTGCCTCCAACCTGTTCGCATGAATGTTGGATTTGCTGAGCATGGGGAAGCAGTGGAAGCAGTAGAAAATTGACCTAGAATCTGTTGCGCAGGCCGCCGCTGCTGATGCCCGGCCTTGCACCGGCGCTGAAAGCCCGCAGCGCGGAGGCCTGGGTCGAGTGGGCGCTGCCAGGTGTGTCCTCCAGCTTCTGATGCGTCTGATGCTGCATCTCAATGCAAGTCATACCTGAGTCCAACATACCTCCGTGGCTTGCGCTTTGGCTTGTTGGCGTGGGGCTAGGCTTTCACTCTGACAAAGCTCTGGAGCAGGGCATGAGGGGCGGATTTGTATGTGTGTCAAAGGATATGCTTTTGGAACAAATGAGAGCGCCCTGCCGAAGCAATTGTTCAAGTGCCTGCTGGAGTATGAGGATAAGCGTGTTTTACACCAAAGCAATGATGCAGAAGGGTGCACCACGTAGGCAAGCAGGACGTGGAGCAGATGCTGAAGGACCTGGGGTGCCTGTCGGACCCGGCCCGGCTATCGGCTGCGCGCGCCGGGGCCGGCAGCGCCACGCTGGCGTCGGCCGAGCAGCGCTGGCGGTGGCTGCTGCCCTGGACCTGGATCCTGGGCGCCTGGAGCAGCGCGCGGGAACGCTCAGACTTTGTGCTCGACGTCACCGTGCGCGGCGCCGGCCTCGACACCTGCTCCAGCGTGCAGGTGGGCCGCCCAACTCACAGTTTCTGCCCAGGAAAATCTGACTTTACTAGATTATCTTGTCTGCAGCGCTAATGTGCAATGTGGCCTGGAACTGTCAGCTGCAAGCATGCGGCAGTCACAGGCCCTGCTATCAGCGACTGCCGGCAGCACGTCCATTTGCTTTCCCGAGGCTTCTCTCCCTTTTGCTATCTGCTGTCCTGCAGACAAGGAACGCACAGATGTATGGATTGCCTCTGCGATTCAGAGGTGCAGTCTTTGGTGGTTGTCATGCTGGACTGCAAGACGAAGGGAAGAGGGAGGTCAGACAGCGCATGGCTGCGCTGCTGGCAGCTGGCTTGAAGCACTGTCCTCCTTTTTGCCCTTCTCGAGGGGCCCGCGCGTGGTTGTGTCTGTCAAGTTGGCCCCGATGACTGCTTTTGGGACTAAGAACGGTATCACAGGCACCAAAATGCGCCTTCTCACACTACTGAAACCTCCATTCGTGACCCAACAGGTGCAGGCTCTGGGGGAGGTGTGGTGCCGCACGGCGGTGACCCACAAGCCGGCCGCGGCGCCGCCCGCGCGCGTCAATGCGGCGCTGCACCCGGCGGCGCCCGACATGCTGCGCACGGCGGTGCTGCTGCTGTCCTGGCTCTCCGGCGGCGCGCGCTGGGTGCTGGGGGCCGTCGACCGCCAGAACGCCACCGGCATGCAGCGAGACCTCAAGGTGAGTGTGCTGATGAAGGCCACTTACAGCTAGAAAAAAAGCAGCACCTTGGTTCTGCCCTGCCATGTCGTCAGCACCGACCAAACAAACAGTGGGAGCCGGTGCACAGTCATCGCAGGACCACGCATGTTACAAAATGGTCAATTCTCATGCCTGCCAGGTGCATGCCTGCGGCATGGACCTCCAGCTGAGGGGTTGAAGTGTGCTATTTAATATTAGTTGATGGTGTTGGCCCATCGCATTTGCCAGCCCACTCAACAGCTGCCAGCCGGAGCCTCCTCCTGAGCCGGCTCCTTACTGGCAATGACTGAAGGGGTGAACGACTGAGGAAATACAGAAAATCAAGGGGTCTGTGGGGTTATGGCATGGGAGATAAGCATTTTGGTATTGATGCAGGTGCGGGTGTGGGTGCCTGCGGCAGTGATGCGGCGGGCGCAGGCACTGATGGTCCAGGGAACCGGGCCGGCCTCCTCCGGCCTCACCGTCGTTCTGCGCTCGGACTTCTACGAATCGACCGTCCCTCTTCAGGTGTGTAGTCACCCCCTCCCCCCTCCTTTCAGGGGGATCTCTATCTAAATAGTCAGAGATCCCCCTGCCTCTGTCTCATATGATCACCCCAGGTGCCATTTTTCAGCAGGGATGCCGCCTTGGTAACGTCCTGCTCGATGCTGCTATTTGGTGGCGGCTTGAGTCTGTATGTGTCATTCATGGGAGCTCCTCGCAGGAGCCCAATTCCTGCCCCAATCATTCAAGATCGGGATAAGATGCAACGCACACTTCAATGCCTCCATGCAGTAAACGCAAGGTGTATGATGCAAAGTCAGGATAAGCACGTTTTCTCAAGGCTATCTTAGCAGCCTGGGATGGCGAAGAGCCGCTACTGAGAAACTGCAGAATGACCAGGAGTCTGGCACTGAAAGAGCATGTGTGCAGATTCATGCTGGAGGCTCGGTGGTATTCTCGGATCTGCAGCTGGCTTGGAGGGCATTCCTGGATTGGGGCAGGAGCAACCTTGAAGGCGGCTTGTGATGAAGGCGGCTAGCATGTATCTCCAGCCGTGCTCACGACCCTGCACAACAAATGAACAAATGGCTTTTGCGTTTCGGATGCTGGGTTTTTCAGGTGAGGCTGAAAAACTGTTCCTGAGACAGTGCCAGCCTGTGCTGCGGATTTGGATTTGGTTTGGTATGCTCATGAGCCTGCAGCAGTCAGTCTAGACCATTGGCTCTGCTTTTTGCATGCTGGTTCCTGAGCTGTTCGTATGCTGGTTCCTGCAAATGAGGCATAGTGAAACCTTTTAAAGACGGGGCCAGCCTTTGCTGCAGATTTGAAGTTGAACTAGTATACCCAGCCCGGCCTTGGTACTGGGCTGCGTATACCGGCTCTCTGCTTGCTTTTATGCCGACTCGCCCTGTACTGCAAATGAGCTGAACTGTATCATCAGCACTGTAGGTGCCTCTGCGACGTGTGTTTTGCATCTGCCAGAAGTACGGGTGCAATGAGAGTGTGAGAGTATTTTGCCGTCATGCGTCTTACTGCCGCAAGCTTATCAGAGCAAGAGAGATTGAGAGGCTGTTGTCAACGTTGACTTGTTAACTCGTTGAAGTGGTTATATATAAGGCATTCATGAAGGCTGATCAGTGAGTCCTTGATTGAGAGATGATGCAGCTGTACATCATGAGAGCGCAAAGGTGTTTTCAGAGTGTGTGCGTGATTTGCTGGCAGCCTTACAAATACGCAGTACATGTATTATTTGCAGAAATCGCTATCTTTAAAAAGTAGTTCTCTTGTGCGTAAGAGCCGCTCTGCAGTGCCTGTAATCTTTTGAAGTACTCTTGCGTCATTTTGAATCTTCTCCAATCGTTCAAAGCCCTTAAAGACAGCTGCAGTGGCAGTGATTAATCAGCATTGCAATTGCATCCGTGGCCACTGGCATGGCAGGCAAAAAACATGCCGCATGCAGTGCATGCATATGCGCAGCGCGAATTTGCTGGAAATTGCGCAATTTTCATGCATGCATGCATGCATGCATTGAATTGCTGAGTTGATGCGCATTCTCTGCAAAGGCATACAGGTCCATTCCTAATCTGCACATCCTATACAACATTGTGCCTTTAAAAGAGCTATGCTTTGAAAGCATAGCAGAGTCGTCCACCTTACATGGTGTCAACAGAGGGGGGCAGGGGACTCTAAACTAACTTAGTTAGTTTAGAGTCCCCTGGGGGGGGGGGACATGCCGGGGGAATGTTGCAATGTTTTCCCCCATCCTGTACAAATTGGCTAGCGGACAGGTCAGGCTCTCATCGACCTCGTGGTGTCGAAGTGTAGCCACATACGTTGGTGTAATTCCGTAGAACTTATATCAGTAGAATCTTTCTAGACCCACCTTGAGTGGGCACGTCGCGACGTCCTCGTACCATTGTTGGCCATTGTTTTGCTGTCCATACACAACTTTTGCCTGGAGTCTCGGGCGATTGTGGGGCAGCTTCTGCAGCAGCCCGCTATAGTTGGATAGCTTAGAAATGCCGCAGCAAGTTCCTTGATGCCCCACGGTGCGGTTTGCGTTGTGGGTAGTACCGTCCATCCTTTCACGCCTCTTTAGCCGACGTTCCCGAGGCAATTTCCGCAAACATGATGATAGCAATGCTAAGGTAGGCTAAACTACTATTTAGTAAAAGTTTGGGTGTGAGTGGTTTTGCAGGAGGGACTGGTGCAGGATGGAACTCGTCTCAAATGTTGCCCTTGCAACAGCTGTCCTGCTGCTTGGGACTGTTGCTGCATATTGCACAATGCGTCTTCTGGGCTTCCTTAGACAATTTGTTATCCTGTCGCGCCTGCCATATCCTCGCAACGAACCTTTCGTTCTGGGCTCTGCTCTAGAGATGATAAAACCAAAGAGGATGCACCTGGCGATGAGGGATTGGGCAGAGCAGCTTGGGGGCATCTATTGCTTCCGTATAACTGTTTTTCACGTAAGCACACCCTTGCAGTGAATCTCAATTGCACATCTGTTCAGCGAGACGGCAATCACTGATTCTCCTAGGAGCAGTACTGTCCCGCTAACCCATTCCATCCTGCAATTCTTTATGCCAATCCTTGTGCAAGTTTATGAAACTTACCTAAGGCTTCTCAGTGCACTAAACTTGTGCAGAAGCAGCGGCCATGATCCCCATGCTTCTAGCCATCGCTTACTTGACATGGCCAGTTGCCAGTCTTGTTGAGCTCCTCAGAGGGACTGAGTGGGCTTTATAAATACCTTGGAAGCTCTTTATTAAGCTTCCTGGCACATGCATGCAGGTGGTGGTGGTAGTGGATGCACACCTGGCAAGCCTGGTGTTGGGCAATGGGCACAAGCTGAGCAAGGCACTGGAACCGCCACTGTCAGAAGAGCTGCTGAGCCTCAAGGGGCACCCCACCATGTTCTCTGCCGGCACCGACTCTGAGTACTGGGCACTCCTGCGCAAGGGCACCGCGCCCGCATTCAACCCCAGGCACATCAGGTGCTTGCTTTTGCATTGTACTTGCGCTCGCAGATGTGCGCATGCTTCTCCCTGACAGGAGCTCAGTGAGGTCTGCACGGGCGTGGACATTCAGTGCATTCCATACTGTCTGAGGGGTCATCCCCACTCCTGGGACATTCTAGCACCGCGCCGCACATGACTGCCTCTCCATCTGCAGGACTCTTATTAATCAGTATGTGCTCTATTTGATCAAGACCTGAACATAGGCTGTATAATAAGGCCACCAGGTGACACCGTTGTGACCTGTGCTGCTTGTAGCTGAGCTGGCATGTCTGTGGGCAGGGACGCGTTTCCAGCCGTGCTCAAGGTGCTGGAGCAGATTATCGGCAATCTGGAAGATGGCGGCCCCGGGGTGGAGGCGGATCTGAACAATCTGATGATGCGATTTGCCATGGACGTCACCGGCATCTTCATATTCGCCAAGGACTTTGGGACCGCGCGCTCGTTCTCCGACGCCGGCACCGACGAGCTGTTCATGATCATCAAGCACTGTGCGCGCCGCAGCCGCCTCTTTTGTCACAGGATGGGTGCTCAGAACGGGCTTCCGTGGGGGTAGCATAGTAGCTGATTGGCAGCGCAAGGGACAAAAAATGTCGAACTGCGTACCGTCCTCTGTCAGTGTACACCCATGCATGCGCCCCTTGCTGTCTTGCTTCGCTAATATTAGCAGCCCCCACCTGTGGGACTAGCAGTTTTGCAAGGCATTAGTTCATGCATGCGCCCCGCTCCGCCAAATGGACATTTGAGGCCCTAATAGTAGCAATGAGCACACCTGCTTGAAGCTACCAGCTTAAACTCTGAAATGACCTGCCTTTCAAGTGTTTGTAAAGCAGCGTTAGTTGTTTTGGAGATTGGGCAGTCAGGACAGGTTCAGCATGCTGGACATAGCTGTGGCGAGCTACGGCCACCCATGGGGGGTGACAGATTCCAAATGATTGTTTGATTTCTAGTGTTGGTATGTTCGCTGCAGCATTGGAGGAGCTGATGCTGCGCTGCGTCAACCCGCTGCGGCGGTTCATGGTGTGGAACCGCGAAGTGCGCGAGGGCACGGCCACCTTCAAAGCCTTCCGAACCGCTATGATCGACCTCGTGGCAGAGGTGCGCACGCATGAGTCACCGAACAACCATGTGTATGGATATTACTCCTGGAAAGCCACCACGCATTGCTGCAGATGGCCAGGCCGCTGCAGCGCAGCACAGACTGCACGCAGCCTGGCAAGAGAGCCAGCAGCGCATGCAAGGGCACCTGCAACGTCGTAAAAGAACAGCACATGTTAGGATGCTAGTTGCCAGCGTGTTCAATACGTTCCTGTTGCCGATTCGAAGAGACCTTCGCCTCAAAGCAGGGTGTCTGAAGGGTTGTATGCAATGCGGCAGTGCAAAACATGCAGCGCAGGCGGGTTTGCGTCTGGGCTTTCAAAGCTTCCGGCCGGGGCCGTCAACTCGCACTGCCATTTGGCAGATGGAGGCCCACTTGTACAGTGTCACAGCAGAGAATATGGTAGATGAGGGAATGGGTGCATTGCAGGTGAAAGCGCGAGGTGAGCCGGCTGAGGATGATGTCACCATCGCGGCGCATCTGCTGCGGCTGCGCGATCCGCGCACGGGGCAGCCGCTGAGCGACGAGCTGCTGGCGGGCGAGTTTGGCATGTTCTTCACCGCCGGCCTCGAAACCTCCGGCAACGCAATCTCCTGGACGCTGTGCGCTTACTCACCCCCAGTCAGTGCTCCTTGCAAGTGCTGTGTCTGCTCTCCAGGATACTGGGGATCCTGTGACAACACTGTCTTCATTTCCTCCTCCTTACAGGAATCTAAAATGCGTGCTTGAAGGGTTGCCGCCCCAGCCAATGGTCCACCTGCTGCCCTGTCTCAATTCACGTCGGGGAATCATGTACAGATATTTTATGGCTATTTGCCACTGGAACTGCGGTGCATGCTTGCAAGGGGCTGCAGGAGGCTGTCATTGTGAATGCAGTGGAGTGACAGCAGGGTGCAGCTTCCTTTGGGGCAGCTTCTGCAAGCATTGCCCAGCAGTTATGACTGCATGACAGTACTGGGAATGAGCAGTGGCACATGTGTTTGAGAGGTGTGACTGCGTGCAGGTATCTGCTTTCACAGCACCCGGAGGTGGAGCGGAAGCTGGCACAGGAGCTGGACGCAGCCGGCCTGCTGGTCACCCCCGAGCGGCCCAAGCCTCGATCCATGGAATTTGCAGACCTGGCAAACCTGCCCTATCTCTCCTGGGTCAGCAAGGTAATGCCCCAAGATCTCACAAGCACACACCGCGAGACAGGCACTCAAGCCGCCATAATGGCACACCTTGATGGTCCCTGAGCTATTGCTTTTGTGCATCAAGAGTCAAGAGATACTAGACAGTCATTTCGCAGCCAGGGCATCTTTCAGTGCCGCAGCTGCAACACCCCACACACCTTGTAAAGTTGCCGCTTGCATGCTGATCTCCATTTTCATCTCAGATTACCTGGGGTGATGTCATCGTGATGTCATCTGTGCTGAGTTGGCGGTGGCGCGCGGCAGGAGGCGATGCGCGTGCGGCCGGTGGCGAGCACGGGGACGTCGCGGGTGACTAAAGCTGACATGGTGCTCGGGGGTTACCTCATCCCCAGGAACTCCTTCATCGTTGTTCCCTTTGACGCGGTGCACCATTTCCCTGGCAACTGGCCCAACCAGCCGGACGCCTTCATCCCGGTGAGACTCACTGCCTTCTGACGCCCCACTGTAGGTGTTATCACTAATCAGTAAATGTTTAACTAGCTTATTGACTGGCGCACATGACCCTCCCTCTTGCCATCATGATAAGTTTGCTCTCATAAAGTCTGGAGAGATAATGACAGAAGTCCTCTGTCCTATATGACGCATGCTGATGATCAGTGGGTGGGCAGGATCCTTTGCTGTTGTGTCACTTGTATTCATTTCAATCCTGAAAATTTACTTGACCTGCAATCCTTATATGCACCTGATTGATGCAGCGCAGAGGCGCAAGGACAGGGCTGGTTCACTTGCATCTCGCAACCCTCAGAAATGTATACTGAGCACAAGTGGTATCGCTGCAGGAGCGGTGGGCGGTGCAGGGCTCAGAGCTGGCAACAGCCGTGGAGGCAGAGGGTGCCTCTCACGTTCAGGGAACAGCAACAGCGTCTGTGGAAGTTGTGGGGACTGCATCGCCTGCAAAGAGCCTCGGCGGCAAGCTGCACCAGAGGACTCCCTCCTACATCACCGCCAGCCCAGCCAAGGTGTGAACAGTCTACAACCACCCCTGGAGGATCCCCCACAGCAGCAAGTTTTATGTTGGCATGTGTGCATGCACCTGGGCTGAGTGGGCACTGTATTGGTCTTGCAAGGGGGCTTCCCCTCATCAGAGGTGCATTTTCCTTTTGCACTATACGGTACTCTCATCCCCGCACAATTCAGTCCTGTAAGAGCATCGCTCTCAAAAACGGGCTTATGACAGAGCTACAAGCTCGTGCCAGGGGTAGAGGATCACGCATGTGCAACATGCAAACGTAATACTCAACATGTTGATAAGTCAAAATCTCAAAACAACGACAAAGAGCTCGGTCACTCGGCTGCGCAGGGCTCGGCGGCAGAGGCGGCGGCGGCCGGCGCGGCGGCGAAGCGGTTCATGCCGTTCAGCGTGGGCCCGCGGCAGTGCCTGGGGCAGTCGCTCGGCCGCGTCATGCACGACACGGCCGTCGCGCGCATCGTGTCCAGCTTCCGGCTCGAGCTCGCGCCGCGTATGGGCGGCGCGGCCGGCGTCGACGCGGCGGCGATCAACCGGCTCACGCTGCAGCCCGGCGAGGGCATGTGGATGCGTTGCCACCCGCGCGCTGATGTGGACGCTAATGTGGCGCGCGGGGGGTGATCGCGCTGATGTCGCCGCTGAGGTGGCATGCGCCCGGTCACCGCGCTGATGTGGCTCACGGCCGGAGCGCGCTGATGTGGCGTGCGCATAGCGCATAGGAGACCTTTCGACCACGCCCGGTATGGCGGCGAGTGATGGATGGCTGCTCAAAAGACAGGGATCTGGCACACGTCCCGGGAGCAATGTCCAGATCTCGCGAAACATGCCACAGGCACCCAAGACTTCACGACAGCTTCTTTTCTCCCCACAAGGTCTATGTTCAGAGTCCTACGAATTTAATGACTATAGGCCCTACGGATGGTTGCCACCGAGAAAGCAAATCTCTTGACTTGTATTGGGTTAGAGCACTTGCATGTGCATGCTAGATTGTTGTGATGGCATGCACACATACCATAATGAGCAAATTGAGCTCCTTTTAGTCCACAAATGTGGATGCAAAGGTTGCCTGGCCATGGCACCCAAGTGCTGATCAGAAGCAAGCGCTGAGCACAAGATTTTGTGTCGCTTGTTTCGAACCCGTGTCGAAGGAGGGCTCATGAATTCGGCGCTGTTGGATAGTACTGGAGCATTAAATGTACAGAGCTGCAAATACCGTGGGAAGTCTTTTCCAGCTTAAGTACCCAGGGATGGTTGGATCTTGCTTGATTTTAGTAAGTTCATCAAGGGGTAGGATTGCAACATATGCGGCAACCTGTACCTGCAGCTTGTCTGCAGAGGCACGTGCACCTTGCCTCAGGCAGGAAATAGAACTAGTAAATAAAAAAAGAACAATAACAACAATTATTCTAGGCAGGATCATCGTGAGCTGCCAACGAAATAACTGTAAGGTAGATGACCACTGGTCATTGACCAGCCAGTCAATATATCAATATATATCAACTTGCAAGGAACGTCCCGAAAATTGACTGGACCTACACATTTGCATATTCACCGCTACGTAGTAATACTACGGTAGTATACTTCAGCACGGCCCGTAATGGAACAAATTCGAGGCGCCTCCAGCACATACTTGCCTGTTCTGCCTTGTGCATGCTTTCATGCAGCTCTACACTACATGCACGGGCCTGCCCTATCCTGAAAAGCTACAACGTCTCAGCAAAAGCAAAGCACGATTTGCAATCAATCCATCAGCATGATCCGCGGCCGAGCATCAGACCACAACATGCAGCGAGCTGCAGGCTTCACACTGCATGAGCAGCGATGGCGCATCTCCCATCAGAGCTGTGTCCAGCACGAATCGTGGCTGGCTGTGGCATCCTTGTAGCGCATGGCCATCCAGCACATTTGCCAGCCGCTGCCTGCACCATCAATTTCAACTGCTCATCCATCGGGCCCTTCAATATATCGAGTGACCTTTCGCATGTTCAACGCAGAATATCACAGTCTGAAAGCTTCACACTGTCACCGGAGGTACAAAATTGCCTCAACTCGCTTTCAGCTGACAGGGGTGCTGCACTGGCACATGTCATTGCTCATTGGGCTCGTTGTCTCAGCGTATGACTCATCTCACTCACACCATTTTCAAGACAGGCACAATAAATCCAACTCGGCTGAATAGTTTTCACATCAGCAGCAGAGCATGCAGGACGGCGGGAAAGAGCTGTGAATGCCACCTGATGTCGTCCAACGTGAGACCTTCCACTCGAAGGTCCATGCGCAGGTCGCAGCCGCTGCACAGTACTACGCCGTTGTGCTCCATTAGGTGCCCGTTACGGCACACCGGGCACGGAATGCGGCCCGAGGTGCTGGGCCCCTCCGCATGGAGATCCACCTGCTCCAATGCACCATTGGGATTCAGGCTTTGGCAGTGTATCAGTACGTCCCCCCCACCGTATATCTCACAACCAACATCTCAATCACAACACGTCATTTTTGGTTTATCTTTCACATAAAGTGGGTAAAGATGAATTTTCCCAGACTCTCCTAGTGGAATTCGGACTCCCAGGAGCAGAATCCTTCTATGCTTCAGGGATGGCTGCATTGGCAGGCACACAGCAGAACTCTCTTAAGCATGATGACGGTCGATTTGTCAGACGCAGCCTAGAGAACGCCAAGGGAGGGCGGCGGCGCACGAGCATGGAGAGGTCAGAGTCAGCGGCGGCCGACTCCCAGCGTTCGTGCTCCGCCAGAAACGCCGCCTCGTCGCGCCGCATGTCCTCAAACAGCGACTCCTCCAGCGACCGCATCAGCTCCTCATACTCCGCGGCTCCCAGCCCAAACGCCCCATCCAAAATGTTCGGCACCGGCTTCCCTGCAACCACAAAACTTCCAATTATTACTATTTCTATCAAAATGCTTTTCCTGCCAGAGGCAAGGTGTGTCTGCAGACAAGCTGGTCTGCAGGTAATGGCTACCAAATCCTAGCCCTTGTGGGCTCGCCAGATCCAAGCAAGACCAATTGATCGTTGGCACGGAGCTCAGTTCTTACTTCGCCTCTTGGCAGCCGCGGGGAAGCCATGCGGTAGAGATGTCGAATAGTGCATGATATGCGCTGACTAAAAAATTATGTGCTGTCACCTGGCTGCGGCGCGGTGTCTATGAAGTCATCGTCCATGAGGCTGTCCTCCGGCGCAGCAGCTGCAGCCGGCTCCTCGCCGGCGGCTGGGTTGCAGTGCGCCACATCAGCGGCGCTGACATTAGCGATGATGTCGGCGAGCACCAGCTTCACGTCAACCTGAGCGTTGCCCCCGCCGCCCTCCTGCAGCAGTGACCGCGCATGCAGTGAACGCATGGCATGGCAGCCCCAAGCAAGCTCCTGGCCAGAGACCAACTGCCACAGAGAAGTATTACAACACATAAGTGCTCATATATGGGTCCAGAGCAGCTTGTTCTGGGCTATTCCCTCAATCGGGCTCACAGGTGCGCCTTAGTCACGAGGGATGCTCAGGGGCTACGACCGCTAAGCCAGCTCGGCAATCATACCTGAGCATTCGCGTGTTGTGACACTAACTCTGACAGAAACAGCAAATTGAGGAAGGGAGCCAATGAATTCCCAAAGAGGGTGACAGACCTGGCGTATGCGCCAGAGCAGGCCGGCTCGCTGGTCCTTGACGCGCTGCATGCATTCTGAGCGCACTCGGCTGCGCCACTCGGCCCTGTCAGCCAGTGCCTTGGCTGACCGCCGCTGCTGCCCCGTGCTGCCCATGCTGCGCCACAGACCGGTGCCCTAGATCTGCGCACAGCATAAAATCGCTTCAGATGCTGCTGCACTACGACCTGGCATGCGATGTGGACAGCGCCTTGCAGATGTAGGGGGCAGGGGAGGTGATGCAGCGTTCGGTTGTAGAGCAGGACGCACGTTGAAGCCTTCGGCGCGCAGGCACTGCTTGTGAGCTTCTATGAGCTTTTGGCAACGGTCTGATTCAGGCCCTGCACGCCAAGCAACATCAGGCAGGCTTCCAAAGAGCAGCATAGCAACGTTGAACAGAGAATTTGAATTTGTAAAGTTTTCGATTGCTCAGCAGGGAACGGGATGATCTCATGGATTCGTACCGTATCGAGCAACGCAATCATCACGTTCTCTCTGAAGCAGAGACACACAGGAAGTTAGTAGCTGCTGGTGAGCACGAGAATTCCCAACAGAGAAAAAAAGCCGCCGATCGATGATCACTTGACTCAGTAATAACCAACATATCGGTAGCACTGCGCTCTACCTTCGTATCGGGGCAGGCGCAGCAGATTTTCTTCTTTGGAGCCTCCTGAACCGGGGCTTCTTCTTGTCTTTTGCCTCCCCAAAACCAGCCCATGCTGTCTAGAATATCCGACTCGCTGGCTACAAAGACAACATCACAGCCATATTATTGCTCATTTCTGTCGTGATGGGGGCACGCACCGAAGGCCACGATCTGTGTATTGTATGGCACGTGGTTGCACACTGTAGGTCACGTGCGCCGTGCGCAGCTTGCTTCTGTCTTTTACGCACTTTCTGCTGCACGAAACGCACAGCAAGTATAAGAGATCGGAAATCTTATTGGATTCTACTTATATTTGTACTCCCTGGCCGCTGCTGTGTCTATCTTGAGCAGATCGTTTTCTCGAGATCGTCAGTTAGCCTGAGAATAGTCATCTCTTGAAAGATCTTAAGACTCATAATATCACCAAAGTAAGCAAAACACTTCGTAAATCAGCATCATGGCAGCTAGCCCTGAGGAAATGGCGAAGGGAGTAAAGATGGCTGAACAGGAGATGGACTACAGGGTCGATCTCTTCAACAGGTGAGTTTGTTGAGGACTCGCTGTGCCTGTAGGTTGTCATGCTGAGAAGGAACGAGTATATTTATCTCACTTTCAATGCACCTTGCAGCGTCTTAATGATGCAGAGCTGAAAATTTTTGCCCTGGTGCAGGATGGTGTCTACTTGCTTCGAGAAGTGCATGGACAAGAGGTGCTCGCCTTCAACACCCCCAATCTCACCAATGTTTTCCATCAATTGTGACGTTGGATACAGGTCTTTGATGGTAGTTTCAACCTCAACCTTGCGCTGTACACAGGTACAAGGAGGGTGATCTGAATGTGGGGGAAAACAGCTGCGTGGACAGATGCGCGTCAAAGTACTGGCAGGTCACAGGAATAGTGGGTCAGCTTTTGGGTGGCGGACAGCAATGAGAGGAAGCCTAGCCACATCATCAAGCAACAATGCAAGCGCTGGCGGAATTGATTGACCATGGATAGTAGGATAGTTGGGCCGCTTCGAAGGAATTCCTGTTGCTATTCAGGCACAATCTGTTACAGAAAGATCAGCGTTCATGCCGGGCACACCTCAGGTTGCTATGAGGCTCTTGCAATTGAGCACAGGCTCTTGAAAGAATGCATGCAATGATATCATGCTACCATGCTATATTGAAGTAACTCAAGTTCACAGTGTTTTGACCACTTGGAAGCTTGCAATTGCCAGAGGTGTGTAAACAATTACACATCCTATTTAGGCATGGATCCTCCATCAAGCTGCAGTGCCAATTGATGTTTGAGACTTCTCCAGAAGTGACACCATATAACGAAAAGCACTGCTGGCATACACACAAACATTGATTCCAAGAGAATTGACCAGCAATGACAAACACATATTGCCAGCCTCAGTGTCTGCAAAGCTTTCATGACAAAGCATTTCCATTCAAGTGAAAGAATACAAAGTTTTTGGCATTACTTGTAGATTCCAGTTGAAATACAACGCACACCCCCGACACGCCCAGTGCATGCGTGGGCTACAGCTGCTTGCTGCAGACGTAATAAAGAACTGCTCCTATCTGAGCTTGCTCAGCTTTCTGGCAATGCATCAGGCTTGGGCTGCGACCTGGGGAATAGGAGCCTGCAGAGGGGCCGTGTTGGCTCGCAGCCACTCGAGCACATCACCTGACAGCCGCGGCGACGCCTTGTCCCACACCTCCTGGTGGTACTGGTTCACCCACTCAATCTCGCTCGATGACATCACCTGCGCATGGCAACAGACAGCCATATCTGCATCATGCCTGCTTAGTACAGTACGAGCAATCATTCAGCGTTTCTCACATTTAGACAAAAGCTTCACTCCAGAATTTCAAAATTGCATATACACAAAGATGCATAATCCCGCGCAACACTCTCAAGGAACTGCACAAATTGAAGCCACATCACATATCTGATGAGATCTGGCAAAGTTGTCAACATTGAGATTTTAAGGAGTTCAACCAGAGAATTTCAACATCATTCTGAATTGTGTCAGCATGGGCTCAGGGACAGGAGTTTGGCGGGGGAAGCAGGCGCACGTCAAGGTCGATCATCTTGCGCTGCAGGGGGCACATGGTGAGGCGCTCGAAGGAGAGGTAGGGCTGCTCGCCAAAGCGGAAGGGAGTGTCAGCCTCTTTCACCACCAGCAGGTTCTCGATGCGGATGCCAAACTCGCCCTCCTCGTAGTAGCCCGGCTCGTTGCTGACCACCATGCCTGCCTCCAGAGGGTATGTGATCGTGTACCTGCATGCGAGGCAGCCTCAAGCAGATTCTGCAAATTTCGATGAGCAATGAATGTCGCAGTTATGCACAGCACATAAAATGAATGCAAGCTCTTTCGCAGTCGACATTTCTCATCAGACAACTTTCTTGAACTCTGCGGAGCAAGCTAAAGGACATGAAGGCTCAGGCCAGTCTCCTGAAAACCGGCTTCCAGCGCATGCTAAAGCCATGCACACCAACAAGCGTGGGAATCTGACATTCAGAAGAAAATGTCAACCCCTATGTGCTCCAGCTCTGCATATAGTTGGCGGGCGGGCTGTCGCACCGGGTGGAGATGGACTGGGGTCCCTCGTGGACGTTGAGGGCTGCGCCGACACCGTGGCCGGTGCCGTGGCGGTAGTTGAGGCCCATCGACCACAGCGGAGCGCGCGCCAGAGTGTCCAGCGCCAGCCCGGGGGTCCCCGTCGGGAACACCGCGCTGTCCAGCGCTATGTGCCCCTGTGGAAACATGACAGCCCCTTCGGTTCACTTGCTCCCAACAATTTATTGTGCCAATCCGTCTTTCGACGCAAATCTCCCCCTCCCTGTGCCCGGGTCTTTGGGTGCGAATAAGGCTGTCCAGCTTTGGGGTCCAGAGCACCGTATGAGGGCTAGTTGGAGCCCTGCCCCCCTTGGGGGTATGAATGCAACACTCTAGCGGCTAGCAGCAGTTCTACATGTGTCTGTCCAACGCAACGTGCCCCGGGCTATTCAGGTTCCTCGAGCCCCTAGCAGCATTTCAGAGACACAGCATGAGACCAATGTACCGTGTTGCATTGTCTGCTGCAATGCTGCAGTCGGTATGAGGTGCTCGATGCAGACCGCTTTAACAGCAAGAAAGTTATGTAAATTCCATGTGGGGAACCTGAGACGGTTTTCAGGCACAGGCGAGGTTGATGGTCCACTCACCTGCAGCACGCGCGTGAAGCAGACCTTCTGGTGCTTCGTAGGCTCTCCCAGATGGAACGTGCGGGTTACATCCGTCGTGCCGCAGTCATACTGACCACCTGCACAGGACGTTAAATTATTCGCCTGCCTTGCATTCCATACACCGCATAAACAATCATCATCATCTCAGATGACACTGCTCTTGTACACATTACTCTTCGCCCCTGTCGTGGCATGGCCCTCAGCAATTCCATTCCGCCAACTGCTTGGTGCAGCCGAAGACATAGAATAGCAGTGGACGACCCCACAACAGAAGCAAAAGCACAAGGAAAAGAATGGCAGGCTTACATGTGCCCCGGCAGGCGCGCCGCAGCCATTGGAGCAAATCGGGATCCAAGAATCAGAACGCAGCACTGTCGAGTGCATGGATGACTGTAGAGAAGGGGAGACTGAGCTGAGGATGGTTTGTGAGGCGGCAGGATGTCCTGAACTGTCCAGGCAGATAGCAGTAGGTTGAAAGAGATAAGCAGACCTTGCGAAGGATACTGATATGTGCACAGTGCTGACCTGTTGTCAGGAGCAAGTTCACATGCGCACCGCTGTCGACGAGGAGCAGCTGCGAGCCGGACACGGTGTTGCAGGTGTCGGGCTGCGCGCGGTAGTGGATGATGGCGCCGTTTGGGCCGGAGCCGGCGATCGTGGGGAAGCTTGGCTCGATAAAACCCCCCTGTGCCGCCCGCCTGCCTGTGAGAAAATCGTCCACGTCCACCTCTGTCAGCGTGCGGCCGGCCGCGATCTGCGCCACCACGGTTTTTCCAGATTCAAATTTGAGTTTTCAAGTCCAAGTTTAAGTTCTATCAGGCGGCCCTTCCTCCCTACTTGGGCGCCCGCACTGTCTAATATGTACGTACTCTCTATGGGTTTGAAAATCAAATCAGACAGGCGAAATGGCCTTCGGACCCATCCTGCGCAGATGCAGGATTTATATTGAATGGAAAGGGGGAAATGTAGCTGCAGTGGATTGAGCCGTGGATCATGGGGAAATCACCCAGCCCACTAGCCGAGCAGGTTACTAATCCTGATGTTAACGAGAGGCTAGGTCATCGCATGGAGCGGTATCAGCCTCTGCTTTTCACCAGGGTTCTCAGACTTATAAACTGCTTAGCCGTGCTTTGGGCTTCTACAAGGCCATCCTGCATGACACTTGACATGCACATAAAGTGGGGTGCCTTGTCAGCAACACCAAACGAGGGGACGTGGCAAGAAGTGCAAATTAGAAAATCTCTCACGAAAGATCTTAGAAAATGCTGGCAGGAGCATGCCTTGTAATTGGTGCCTGTGCGCCAGTGGGGCGTGTCATTGCAGCGGGTAGGTCACATGACGTCTTCACCGAGATATAAACAGAAAGAGCACAGACTGCCAGCCGTTTGACACCGTTGACGTCACAAACTCGTGCAGATCGTTTCAAAGAACGCTGGCCTTTCTAGGGAGATGTGATTTGAGGCAAGTGGCAGGGTATGTACTGGGGAGATGTGGGGCTTCACACCTCCTGTTCCAGGTGGTACAGGGTCTCGGCCAGAGCCACCGCGTCGCGCAAGTGGGCTTCGCGCATGCCGGCCAGCTCAGCAGGATTCTTCACCGCCTTGACCCCCGCCACTGGCGACGGCTTCTCCACAAACATCTTTTTCGCGTAGTCATCTGCCTTTCCGGCTGCCACATCACACCATCGAGTCATAACGCTGAAATTAAGCTGGCGTAGCAATCATGCAAACGATCCCTACACTTGCAGCCAGGGATGGTCCCGGGTTTGTTCGAGGTGGAGATGATTGTACCTGTGGTCTTGACACGCTTGCGAGGGGCCTCAACAGCTTGGTCTTCTGCTCCCCCCGCTGCCTGAGTCGCCGCTGCTTCATGGATAGCATAGCTGACCTGAGCACACCATTAGCAGCGTTAGTGATATGCGGCTATCACCTAGCAATTGCCAAGGTTCACATATTTCACATACGGTATTGATGAAATTTGAGTCTGAAGAGTGAAGTGGAAGACTGGATGACAGCATTGACAGCGTCAAAGTATTCCCACTGGTGTACCTTTGTGGGGTCAGCCCAGAAGATCTGCCTGGCAGCTGCAAGGCTGCGAACTTCATCCAGCATGCCCTCGTAGGCACCAAGCTCCACGCCTGCCTCGCTGAGATGGCTCCTGACCTCAGGAGTGACCTGAAGCACCACAGTTGCTTCTTGAAGCGACCAAATGTGTCCAATCTATCTTTGTCAGAGCTAGACTGGGGTTTGAAGTGTTGTTTGACGAGCAAACAATCAATCTCACATGACCAGGCCTATTAGCACTTTCTGAAGACTAGGCACTGCAAATGGAACAGAAGGTCAGCGCTCAAGACATTTGCTAAGGTAAGATTGCCTCCTAGACGGAGTAGCTCAGGAATCAGTTGGGTTGCCAATGGATTTCATGGCCAGCTGTTGCCAGTTGGCATCGCAGTGTCAGTACTCATCATCTTCCTGAGATCGTAGAATGTTCTGTCTGTAAAATCATGAGATGGTAGGGCTGAATACTGTACCTTTCCGGCGTCCACAAATAGCTTAGCAGCGTCTTCTGTGACCGTGGCATAGGACAGGAAGACTGGGTTGTAGGATATGTCTGAGCCACGCAGGTTGAACAGCCAGGCAGTCTCATCCAGCGCCGTCAGAAGCAGCACATTGGCCTTTGCCCCTGCACAAAAGGATGCAAATTCAAATTAGACTCAAAACAGCTTGGTCATAAACTTGCGCTGACAGAGCCCATCAGTCATGATGCATGATCCAAGCAACAGCCCAGACTGCACTTGATCAGCAATGGAAGTGGCAGCTTCGCGCCAGAGACAAAGAAAAGAGAGGTAGCAGCTCATGTCAGAAGTGCACAGCCATGCATGGTGCATGCGCGACTCACCTTTCATCTTGGCGCGCACGGCGGTAAGCTTGTCCGAGACAGACTGGCCGGCATGCTCGAGAGCATGGACGCGCAGTGGTGCACTGGGGGCAGCTGGGCGATCGCTGCCCCACACCCTGTCAACCAGGTTGCCATAGATTGGCCGCAGCCCTTTGCCAGCTGCCTCCAGCTGCTCCTTCAGCTTCCGGGCATTGTCCACCTGTACAACCACACTCAGGTCCTGGCACTGTCCAAATTCTTGGGAACTTCTACAACGTTCTTGGGAAGCACAATTTGCAGCATCCAAAACGATAGTCAAATGACAAATTTCTCGTCACTGTCTAGTTTTTGGCAGGAAAGGCATACCGTGTGGAGGAATGGGTCAATCCCAACAGCGTCGCCATCTTGTACATTCTCAGCAAGCCACTCGGGGATCTCTGGGCAGCCCGGTGTGCCAGAGCGCATGAGTGTCCATGCTGGGCCGAGCTGCTGTGATGCCTGTTTGCACAGGAGGCATCTCAGCTGTTTGCGGTCCAAACTTTGCAGAATGCAATTTCGACAGAGATGGGCAAGGCAGGCATAAAGCTGCTGATGACAGGGATCTAGGGAAAATAGGCACCTGTAGGAAGTAGCGGCCATCTGTCCAGAGCATTGCAGCATCTGTTGTGACCACTGCTGTGCCAGCAGAGCCTGTGAATCGAGAGATGAAGTGGCGCCGTTCGGCATCAGAAGTAGAGTACTCACTCTGCATGGACACCATTGCGCACCATTAGTACTTCGGGACTTTGCCTGTCAAGCCTCCTTATTGGAAGTGTAGGAGGGCATATGATGTGAGGGTACCAGTCATGCAGGGCAGCAACAATTGCGTACCATGTGTGGGTCCTCTGTGGGAATGATGTAGGCCTGGACGTTTTCCTTGGCCATTTCAGTGCGAAGAGCTTCCAGGCGCTCATCTTTGGGGGCAGGAGGGGCATTGGTGGCAACAGCCTCTGCTTCTGTCTGTGCCATCCCGTTCTGAGTCTGTGATGATCGCAAGGACGTCCTTGTCCCAAAAGAAAACTCCTTCTTCAAGCTCAATACCTGACCGAACACCTGCTGCAATGATCACACAGGTGATAAATATCTGTACTAGGCGAGGTTCTGATGCGGCCAGTGCAGCAAACTGCTGCAGGCATGATTATATGCATCACATGCAACAAATGCTCGGCTGTGAAAATCTGCTTCACTAAGAAACGCAATAGAGAGCAGCGCACTTTTGTTTTCAGTGCTATAATAGATCTGGATGGAAATGTGGCCCTGCGCAGTCCGCCAGACGCTGGTGCTATGCAGAAAAGGGCACGACTTGCCAATGAAACAGGCAAAGTGTGCATCCTAGATGTTGACGATTGTGCTAAGACTCACGATGTGCTCACGAGGGCGAGCCTCAGGCCATCTGATTACTCATGCCACGGCATGCAAAGCATGCAGCGAAATACGACCAGGTCGCCCCTGGTGCCACTTAAGATGCAACCGCTGATCCTCTTTTATTTAAAATACTTATACACACATTGGTGTCGCCTATACCGTTGCAAGCTTGAGCAGCAACGCTTGTTCTTGTTGATCTAGAATCGGTGGAATTTGTGACTGTGAGACAAGTCCTAGCGATCAAGAGTCACTCTACGATGGGCAACGACCTCACCGAAGCAGAGGCAAAAGTTTACGATCGACAGCTTCGAGTGTGGGGTGTCGAGTTGCAAAAAAGGTGCCGATGCGCTTGAGTGAACGTGCCTGATTTGATCGCAGCTGTCGCACCCAAGAGCTCAATGAATTTTTCGTAGTGGACACATGGACAGGCAGATAAGCTGATCTTTCTTATTCTTTGCAGGCTGATGGCTGCAAGAATCCTGATAGCAGGTTGCTCCAGCGGAGTTGCTGCAGAGGTATGCCAACTTAGCCATGAATCTTGCCCATCCTTTGTGAACAAGGGCATCGTGCCTTCGTCACCTAATGATAGTGCTCTCTAACAGGTGGCTAAAAACATTGCACTGGCCGGAGTGGGGTCTCTAACCCTGCTTGATGACGCCCCCTGCAAGTCGGAGGCAGCAGCCTGCAATTTCCTCGTCCCTGCAGATGCAGAACAAGCTCAGAGGTAGGATTCCAGGCCGACAAAATCATATATTGCTGTGAGACATATCATCAGTATCTTGATATAACATCTTCGGTAGGTACAATGGCAATAATGAATTGTTCTCGTGTGCACAGTGTTGCTGAGGCGAGCGCAGCCACCCTTCGCGAAATGAACCCCTTGGTGAAGATTGCAGCGCTGCCGGGATCCCTGCCGCCCATTCCAGATCCTGAGTTCCTCAGGGGCTTCGAAGTGGTCCTGATCACCTCAGCACCTTTCAGCACGCTGCTCCAGTACGATGCAGCCTGCAGGCAGCTGGGTGTTGCCTTCTTCACAGCCAGCAGCCGAGGCTCCACCAGCTTCTTCTTTGCCAACCTGCACACCCATGAGTACACCCCCCTGGTATGCCCTTCATGCGCTCTAATGTCCTTGCATGAATCACACAATGTTGATTTGATGGCCACCTGTGCGCAATACATTTGTGCATGACGAATGAAGACTCTTGCCGGGTATTGGTAGGAGACACCGCCTGGAGAGGTGCCTTCCAAGGCAATCAGCGCATTCCCCTCGCTGGCATCGGCCCTGTCGCAGCCCTGGAAGACCCTGCGTGCCCGCTACACCCACAAGCTGGTCTATGTGCTGCGAGGTGGACCTCTGCCTTGTCAATTCCACACCTTCAATTTTCCTGCACTGCCAGCTCATGTCCTGGTGCCCACATGTCACAGAGTATGGACACTGGAGCACTACTATTATCAACACATGCTTTTCCAGCCTTCCAAGGCTGGATGCATTCCGGCAGCACTTCTCTAGCATTTCCTGTGCTTACACTTTCTCCGTCAATCGTACCTGGGACAGATTTTAAGCTTACAGCAGAGCGCCGTAGAATGCCCAGGTGACATCATGTCAGGTGGACTGATTTATGCTGTGTCTGTGCAGTGTGTGCGGACTTTGAGAGCCACGCGGGGCGCTTCCCCACAGCGGAGGATCTGCCGGCGCTGCAGGAGCGGGCGCACGAGCTGGCGGCCGACGCGCGCGCGGCGGCTGCGGCCGATGCAAACGGCGGGCCGCTGCCCCGGGACCTCATCGGCGAGGATGTGATGCCTGCGGACATACTGGAGGAGTATGTCACGGGGGCGTCTGAGCTGGCGCCTATCAATGCTGTGCTGGGGGGTGTGCTGGCCAATGAAGTGCTCAAGGCCGTGTCGCACAAGGGCGAGCCTGTCAAGAACTTCTTCTTCTTCAGCCTGGGGGACAATGTCGGGCTGGTGGAGACCCTCGGGGAGGTTGTCTGATTTAATGTGTGGCTGATGCTGGGGTGTGGCATCTGCAGTCACGGCAGACGACGCATATACTGGAAGTATAAGTCAGACCCCGGCTGGCGGGGGGCGGTACAAATACTGAGCACCGTGCCCACGGTCCATTGGATCTTGCTTGGATCCAACAAGGGGTAGAAATTTGGCTGCAGCATGCACCTTGCCTTCTGGTGCAGGGTGTAATACATGCAGCTTACATGTAGCTTGCATGCAGACGCACCTTGCCTTCTACAGGAAAAGCGTGTAATAATAAATGATAATAAGTCAGACTGAGGATGACATGCTCCTAGTTGCGATCATGCATATGTTCAGCATGCGTGAGCTGTAAAGCACTCAACATGCTCTTTTTCACCTTCAACATGACAGAGGGTAGCGATTACTGAAATGTAAAATGTTGCTGGTTGCAGATCTGCAGAGAGCAAATTTGAAGGGTTTGGCCAAGTGATCTGAATGCCGTAGTGCGCATGCAAAGGATAGCAGCATGAGTATTGACTCACTTAATGAGGCGAAATCAATTAAATGTTCAAAAACAGCAATCGCAACAGTCTGCAACAGTTGCGTCACGTGCAATCTATTCACAAGTGCTCCCGTGGGCATGCTACGGCAGCTGGTCGCTATCCCTGCAGCCTTGTTCCAACTTGGCAACTTCCAGCTCTGAGCGCAATTAGCCATGTCAGCATGGCCATACACAGCTGATCTGGCAGCAGCAAAAAAAATCCCCACACCCTCCTGTCTTGCAAGCCAGGTCCCACTCAGTTCACCCAGTCCCATCCACTGCCCAGACGTCCTCCCCTGATCACTTCATCTTCTCCACCTCGTGCAGCGCCTTCTGGTATATCTGGCGCTTGCGCTGCTCTGTCAATGAGTTGTAGGCCGCGAAGCCGATGCCCGCAAACGCGAACAGCGTTGTGATGATTGCAGCGTTGCGCCAGTGCTCCAGCGTCTTGAAGGCTCCCAGAGTCAAGTAGGAGCCCTGTGTAAGCCAGAAAATACGTTTGAGATATTGTGGATCTTAAGTCGCATGAGTTTTACATCTGGCATTTCAGATTGCATCTCCAGCCAAACCCCACGCTCAGCCAATTGGCACTCAGCAGCATCCCAACAGATACATCAATTTGCCGTGTGCAACAAAAGCTCACAACTATTGGCATTCTCCAAGAGAAGGAGCAGTTTAGATGGCGATACCAGTCCCCAAAACATCTACACCTTGTGCAAGAATGTGCGTATTCTGCGTGCACAGCATTCATGAGGGGCGTACCCAGCGGAGCGCCTTGCTCAGGAAGACTCGGAAGGGGGTGATGATGGCCAATCTCATCGTTGTGGAAACCGCAGTCTGCACAGGTGCACACAAAAGCTTTCTTCCAGATTGTCTACACATGAAATGCATGCTGGTCATGGAGCTTTAAAGAGACTCTTCTTGCATCACAGGTGCTCCGCACGCCTGCTATAGGTAAATCAGCACAGAACCCGCACCTGCAGGTTCTTGGCACCCTCCTCAAGCTTGTATGTGATCTGCGCCGGGGCGGTGATTCCTGAGCCAACCTTCACAGGGATGACGGTGAATTCCACGAGCACAGTGCCCCCAGCGGGTATCCTGTTAACCATAGCCAAAATTCAAGATTGCCTGGGAAGCTCCCATCCGACACCATCACTCAGGAGCAAACACCAACTGCTACAACCAAAGGCAAGTCATGCGGCCAGTGCTTTTGTGCCGCTGTTCTGTTGATATGAAACGATGAATCTCGCAGGAGCACCGAAGAGCAAAGAGGAGAAGAAGAGAAGAGCGACATTACCTTTCCACAGTCTCAACCATGGCCTCTGGATCGAACTCAAAGTACTCTGATTGCCACTCTCCATCTGTCACCACAACCTCGTAGGCAGCGCTGCACTCGCAAGCAAACGCGCTCAGAGGGGTCCATATGATAAAGCATGTCAGTGATGACGTCGAGTCATTATTCGTTGCTTGCAGCAGTGCATAGGCAATCAAGCTGAAAGCACAATCAATCAGCACAACGGGGCTCTCAGGATCTCGGACTCGGTGCAAGAACTCATGAGGATTGGCAGAAATATGCTAACAATGAGATGCATATAATTCTGAGGGATAGATGTAAGCCCTCAGTGGAGGGTCCATCGAAAATCATCAAAGATCGTCACTTTCAAAAAGTAAATTCTGAGACATGCGACTGCGAGGGTTCAGCTCATTGCTTTGGTGATGGTGCACCTTTTGCCTGCATTGTAGAGCTCGATTGCCACAGTGGTGTTCCTGCCTACCACCAGATCCTTTCCTGGCAGGAACTTGCGAGCCACCAGGTGCGGGCCTTGGTCCTCCACCTCCTCAAACTCCTCATCATCGCTCACCCCGAGGCTGCCATCGTCCGCACGGGACACTGCCAAGCTGCCTACCAGCAGCAAGGCCGCCAAGGCTATCCACAATCTTCGACTCATCAAAGCTGCTGTTTACTTCTGACTGCCCTGGAAGTTGATACCACTTAGTGCATCGACAGAGACAATCTTTCGCTTCTTTTGTGACAATTGCCCTTCCTTTCCTCCTCAAGGAATGTGATCTGACGCAAGTTTCAATGCAACACAAAGCAGTCCCCGCCTGTGGACCGGCCAGCGTATCCTCGATGGCATGTGATGAGGAAGTTGCCGCTGCCCTGTGGAAGTTGAGGAAAGATTTGGGCATAAAGGAATTCTCATGGACTCACAATGATTCTCAGCAGTCAAGGTGGATGCATGGACCAAACTTGGGAGAACAAGGGCCTTAGGAGGCTACCTGGAAGGCAGTGAGGGCCCCCCGGGGGGCGTCACGATTTATATGAGGGTGTGCCATGTATCATGACCAGCCAGTGAGCAATGCTGTATGAGCTTAGCCTGGCAGGCCTCCATTGGTAAACTTGCAGTCCCAATGGGCCAGCTGTCATACCTGAAGAATGTCACTCATGATCATGGATGATGCTAGCACCATTTCCATGCTAAATTGCTGGAAAGAAATTTAAGTTCAAAGGAGTCATTGAAGGTGCGCTCCCGTTTGACTCGAGAGAAATCATGCAACAAGCAGTCTGAAGCACCGCCCTGAAGATTGAAAGGCGGCTCCTCGCCTGCAATTGTAACCAGGGTTGCAGATGCCAGGCCTGAGCATCCTAGGAGCACGATCTTAGGAGCAGCCTTGGGCGTGTGGTCTGCCAGCTATCACAGATCCTGATTTCATACAAGCATATTACACTTGCACGCCCATTTGCCCAGTTGCTTCAGGCTACCAATTATCCAAGCAGAGAAAACGGCGAGATTGGCTGAAATAAAGCAAATGAGTCTTCTTGCTGCTCAGGCTTGCGAAGCCTCCTCTTACCCAAGCAGGCTGCAGTCCATGCTGCCAGGTATCAGTCTAGAGACATCACAAGTCACCAAAAGCTCTCTCGCAAGCTGTAGCACGCAATGCTCCCCATCTTCAGCTGCAAAGCTCAGTAGCGGTGCTCTTGCTTCTCCTTCTCCTTGTACTGATTAGCATACCTGTGGACAGTCCCATACATCATCATAGGAACTTGCCAGTGCACAGTGCAGGATTTGAAAGCAGGTGTGCAGGCTGCAGGTATGGCTGTTTTTAAACAGAGAAGCATAAAAGGTGCTGCAGGATCAATCTTTATGTGTCACTCACCAGAACGTGCCATATGTTGGCAGGGCGAAAAAGAGCCCCACATCCACCCAGTGCTGTAACACAACCAAACACACAGTCAGTTCATATCCAAAGTATCAGATGCCATAAGCGGAAAGACATAACGCTGAGATTCTTGCAAATTTAAAGGAGGCACGGAGTCAAAACCTCACCTGCTGGAACTTATGGTGGATCTTGGATGGCAGATCCTTGAACAGACCCGAGAGCACGCTGACCTCAAAAGGCGAGATAGTGTAGGTGACCTCCTTGAGTCGCACAGGAAGCTTCCCCATCCCGCTAGATCAGAGGCACCTGGAAAAAGAGAGGCACCAGATAGTACTGAAGCCAGTACTTAGCACACCCGCTGTCTATGCATCACCTACTCTAGGTTGTACGTGACACAGATGTTGACCATATGATTGTCGCAAGATCATCATTACAGCCACCTCAGAGGACCAGTCACACATCCTTGAAGGAGTGGCTGCTTGCTTCACACATCATTGCAGAGTTCGCACAAGCACATACTCACTCTATACATGACAAAGTCTGGAAAGAATGTCAAGTTCTCATCACAAACAGCTGTTAGTGTTTCTGGGAGGGACAAAACACATCCTGTTGCTCAGACCTAAAACCGCAGCAAGGACATCTTAGACCCCAGAACCTCATGAGAATAGCACCACGTACCTGTCTAGATCAGAAGCTTTCCTTGCCTCGCTTTTCACGTCTCCACTTTATCGCGGAGGGAAGGGAGGACCCAGTTCTCTCTCGAAGCTCCTTAAGGCTAGTTGTTATTGCCTGCCCAGCCTCTGTGACATTGCATGCTTTCCTATCGTTCTAATAATTTGACAAATTCAAAATATCTTTCAATCGGTAAAGTAATCTCGATCAGTTCGTGCATCCGCGAATTTAGTGCTTGTCCTTGCCAAGGCTCGTTTAGATCTGTTGTGCACACAGTCAAAAGTCCATCATGAGTGAAGAGCATCGCGGCAATAATTCCTCGTGAACCGCTGTTAAGTCCTTGCCTTGATATTTGAAAAGTCTCAGTGCAGATATCTTCGAGCAGAATCGTTCCCTGAAGCCTTTTGTTCCCTGTTGTCCTCAACATAGCTTGTATGCAACGGGTGATGGTTGGCTGTTAGGGAAGGGGACATGGAAAGCCAATCTCCAATGTGAGTACACTTCATTGCTTGCGTAAGAATAGTAGATCGAGAGAGTCAGTGACTCCTGGGAACAAGAAAGCTTTTGGAAACGGCTGAAGACAGCTATGGGATCGAATGCCGCTGAGCCCTACTCCGAAATGGAGGGCCATTTCGTGGCTTGCATCCAGGAGAGCTTGTCTCTGTACTTGTATGAAAATGCCCAGTTCTTGGGTGAACGCCTGGTGGCAGCCTTCCCCAAGCAGGTAAACCAGTATTTCTTGTTCAACACACTCCAGCTGTGTCCTCTCCATTTCAGATCAATTTTTTAGGACTGTTCCAAATCTGGTGGCCTCAGCGCCCTGTCACGGCAGGTTTATCATCAGGAATATTTGCTGTGGTTTCTGCAGGCCCATTTCCTGCTGTTGGCGACCTGCTATTTCCGGTCGGATCAGGTGCACAGAGCATACCATCTGCTGGTTGGTGGGTTCACCCTCTTCCGAATAATCTTGCAATGCATTGACTCAGCTACCTTGAATAAGCGACTGCAGCTTGCACTTTTGGACACACTCTCATTGTCTGAGTGCTTGCATCAGCGCAGCAGGACCTGCTTGGTTTACTTGAAAGAATGGCACAATGCTGCGTGTGAAATCCATTTCAATCTGTTTTCCTCAACAACAGCTTATAATATTCTGGCTGGCTGCAGCGAATTGCAGCAATTCGCAGAGCAGATATCTGCTGGCACAGTGCTGCCTGCGGCTTGGCAAACTGAATGAAGCAGAGCAGGCGCTGAATCCAGATGGCGATCCGCAGAAGGGCGAGGTTAGCTTTGCCTCCTTTTTGACACCCTTCACAAATGGTCAGAGATTTGGTCCTGCTGTCCTGAGTGTTCAATTGAAAGGGCAAGCTTGATATGTGGATACAATGCTGCACAGGTGCCACATGGAGCAGCAGGGTACTACCTGCTGGGGAAGATCTGCGCGCTGTCCAACAGGCACGACACAGCCATCCACTACTATGCTGCAGCGCTCACGCTGGACCCTCTTCTCTGGTGTGCCTATGAGGAGCTGTGCAATCTCGGTGAGCACCCATCTCACCGGCGCAACAATGCTTAGACCATATAACAACCTGCTTTGGAATGAGGAGGCATTCATCAAGTATCACACTGGTGACCCTATATATCTCATTTATATCAGCGGATCTGGAATGGCACAGCATACACAGGCAGTCGGTGCATGCATGCTGAGTTATGAGTCTTGGGGGCAGGTGCCGATTCCAAGGCGGCAGGCTTGCTGAACAGAGGCAGGGAATCTGAGTCAGCAGCGGCGAGCCCTTCAGGCGTCATCAGCTCCCATGCGGAGGCTGCCACGCCCTTCACAATGCAGCGGGCCTCTGCAGATTCCATGATGGCGTCCGGCGGCTGGCCGCCGCGCAACAACCGCTGCCCGGCCTTCGACGACCCGCTCTCGCCAATCGAGCCCACCATGCCGCCGACTCGCCACCCCAACACAGCCTATGGGTTCCCCGCACAGGTAAGCTTGCTCACTCTGCAGGCTCGTGCAGTATATTACCTTCAGCGAGCTTGTCAAGATTGCATAGCTGCCTGTGTGACCCATCACTGCCTGGCGTTGCCAGTGACTGTCTGTTTGCATGCATCGGTGTACTTTAAGGCTACAGTGCGTGAACAGGAAATTAAATTCTTGAAATTGAGTCCAAAGCAAGGGTCTGAAGCGCTTGGTTAAAGCGCAGGAGCATGCACAGAACGGCCTGATGACGCCTGCCACCGGGTCCAGCGGGTCGTTTGTGACGCCGTCGCAGATGGGGTCAGCCGGCACGATGCCACCGCCAGTCCCCCGCGGGGGGCCCGGGGCCCCCGGCAGGGGCCTCCCCCCCTCCACCGGCAACGATCGTGGCGGCTGCGGCTTCCCCTTGGGCATGGGCGGGTGCGCATCCCATGCTTCCTGTCTCTTCCCTCTGTGATCATAAACGCACACTCTGCAGCACTTTTAATTCAGCTTCTGCAGCTGTGGCCCACCAATCTGCCATTCACAGGCACCCTTCTCATGCGTCTTTGGTCCTGACCAGCGTCCTGGACACCCAGCCATCACTACTTACATTCTTGCCTCAGGAGTAGAGGCGCCTAGGCAATCTCAGTTATCTTTCAGCCTCAGGAATAAAGCAGAAATGAAGGCCAATTGTTGTGGCGTGCTGTGTGATCAGGTCCAAGCTTGCGGCCGGGCTGCGCTTCACGCCCGGCACAGCCGGTCGGCCGCCCGCGCAGAGCGTCGCGCGCAACGCACCGGGGCAGGGGCCGCCGCAAATGCCGGCGCGACCGCGGGGCCAGCCGCGGGGGGGCAGGGGGTCAGAGCGGGACAAGTCCCCACGACAGCTGGAGCCGTCTGGACGGCTCTTTGAAGGGCCCGCCACCCTCGCTAGGTGCTCTATTACCCAGCCAATGCTGACTTCAGATTCCACCATTGTGTGTGATATAATTGCCTACTATAGCTTTGTTTTAGCCGTTCGCTCCAGACATGTGGATTTCTACAAGAAAATCAGATCTTAGGAAAGTTTGGCCTTTGCTTCAAGTCCCATGACCTCCTGCTCGCGTCAACCTCGGTTAATATACTGCTTGCGATGCTTTGCTGTTAGGTGTCTGGAAACCTTAGTGGCATCGATGTTGTCTGGGGTGCAGGCGGAGCAGCAGAGTGGCACCGGCGCCCACCGCGGAACATCTAGCCACGCCCGGCATGTCACCGGCAGACACCATCATGTGGGGTGGCGGCCTTGACTATGCGGGTGAGTCATGTCAGCCCCATCATCAATGAATAAGAAGACCACGCGAATCTGCTTGCCCTTCTTACATGCTGCATCTCATTGCAAGCCATGTCTAACCTAACCAGTCTGGCTCTGCTGCGCTTGGCTGGCAGTGTCAGAGGCCAATTGCAGCGTCCCACATCAGCACAATTGTGTAGTGATGATCCTATGCCTGGCTGCATGCGTTGCAGGTGCAAAGTTGTGGGCGGGCCAGAAGACCGTGAATGGGCAGGCAGCTGTGCTGTCGCTGCTGCAGAGGCTGGGAGAGGGCTACCGCCACCTCGCCATGTACCGATGCGCGGTGGGCTCTCACACCCATTCCTGTCATGCCTGCCCCCTATCATATCAACACAGAACTTGCCTGGATTATTTCATATTGGCATGGGTGCCTCTGATCTCCTGGCATGTCTGTCTGCCACAGGCCTGTATTTGTCTAGTGCCTCCATTTCTAGCAGGTCAAGGTGGTCCTCGGATCCAGTCGTTGCAAACTGGAGGGTACGCAAAGATCGTAGGGAGCAGATGGAGATGTCCCTCAATGCAATGAGTAACAGACATGAGACTGAGAGCTTGCCTGCATGCATGCAGGAGGCGGTGGAAGCATTTGCACGGCTGCCAGCGGCGCAATACTCGACCTCGTGGGTGCTGTGCTGCATTGGGCGCGCGTACTATGAGATGGTGGACTACCCGCAGGCCGCCCGCGTGTTCGAGTGGGCCCGCCAGGTCGACCCCACCCGCCTCCAGGTATGGACCCTTCGGCTTTTCTACTGCATCAATCACTTCATGAGTGCGTATTTCACCCCAGGCTGCTGTTCACCATTATTCTGAGCTGCGTGGCTCTGAAGTAAAGTAGAGGCATGCTGTATGCGAAAAACACCGCATGCATTCTGCATTAGAGCCAGATCCTGTAATAATGACCAGAGTGTAGGCCAGTGTGCCATAACCACCCACCTCTGCAGATAGCTTCTTCATGCCTTCCACTACCAACCAGCAGGCTGTACAGTGGCTTTTGCAGGGCAGACACTCGTGTGCAATATCTTTTGGCCTTTCAGGCAGCAGGCAGTTGCAGGTTGCTTGATCAAGCAGAATGCTCCCTCTGCGAGCGCGCAGAGTCTAAGGCGATCTGAATCAACACCCGACAGTGTTGGGCGGATTGTGCTCCGGTTGACTTGGGTCTGACGGGTGCTCTGTTCCCATGCCATGTCGATTCGCTAGCCACGCGAGTCATGGTTGTGTGCACTGGCGTGGCAGGGCATGGAGGTGTACAGCACGGTGCTGTGGCACCTGAAGCGGGAGGTGGATCTGGCGCACCTGGCGCAGGAGGCCACCGCCTGGGACCGCCGCTCGCCGCACGCCTGGACCATCATGGGCAACTGCTTCTCCCTCCAAAAGGCACGCCGCCCTGGCAGCCCATCATTACTACTCTCCCATCGACCTGTCTAACTCACCCTTCAGCCCACACTGTAGAGCATGCGAATGTCCACTTAACATCTCTGCTCACACTGCACAGCCGCCCACTTGCCTGGAAACCATCACTTGTCGTCCCCTATATGGCACATCCAAGTAATCTTTCCCATGCAATGTGTTGACAGTGGCAGAAGAACAATTTTGCTTTGTGAGATTTGGGGCCTGTTGCACTTATTGTGTCACACCTTGGCGATCACTCCAGCTTCTTTAAGGTCCCTTCAGGTTTCAGCAGTGCAATTCAGGTATTTTCAGGTTGCGATTAGTGACAGGTAGTGCATGCGCATGCGCAGGAGCACGAGACGGCGCTGCGGTTCTTCCAGCGCGCGCTGCAGCTGGACCCCGCATTCCCCTATGCGTACACACTGTGCGGGCACGAGTACTTTGCCAACGAGGACTTCGATCGCGCCAAGGCCTGCTACGAAAACGCCATCCGCCTCGACCGCCGCCACTACAACGCCTGGTGCGCGCGCAACCCTGACTCCTGAAACTTGTGCTAACGAGTCTCTGCTGTCCACACTGCTGGCTCTCAGGAGCAGATCTCCACTGTCAGTTGTGACTCTTGAGCCAGGATCTGTTTAGTGTCTGTGGATCTCCACAAATCTGGACGCTGACACAAACTCGCCCGGCTCAAAAGCCCCCATGCCGGTCCACAGCTGAATGCCTCAAATGTGCATGCGCAGCTTGCAATGCATAAAGCAGTGATAGTTCTGCAAAATTATCTGCAGCGCAATAGGATCAGCAGGATTCTGGCGCGAAGAAGCTGTCAGCCAGACATGCAAGCAAAGTGCCTTCTCTTGAATGAGCCACTTAGCTGGTGTTGGTGCCATGTGGGAGCATGAACTGCGTACCTGATGTTTCGCTGTCATTTGATGGAAATGATGTTACATGATTATCTGGCCATCGTGATGCTCAGATTTTGTGGCATTTGCATGGTGGCTTGGTTGTACAATTCTGTGCATGATTGTGACGCATGTTATCCTCATTACTTTGAGTGCATCTGTGTGGAGCAGGTACGGCATTGGGCAGATCGAGTATCGGCAGGAGAAGTTCGAGATGGCCGCCTTCAATTTCAAGTGTGCTTTGAACGTGCGCGCCCTACTCTCTTGCTCATTGAATCGTACTTTGCCGAATAGTACCCCAATGCATGATGCGTGTGTGACATTCCCTGCGCTTCTGCTGTCTTTGGAACCATGTACTTTGTGATATTTGATTCCAACGGTTGGCAGAAGCACTGTGAGCCTTTGCATGCATCGTGCATTGTTAAAATGATATGATTAGGGGTATGTATTAGGTATGGCTCACATGTGCCCTGGTGGCCCACGCATTCTTCAGGCAGGGGTGCATGCTGCCGTCAGCCCTGTCATACAAGACATTTTGGTTAATTGTAGACACCTTATTAGTTCTGATCAGGAGCTCCATGAAAGCTGTAGAATGTGATGCAGCCTGTCATGTTGAGGCTAAGGCTGAGGTTTGCACGACGAAGAGCTTCAGAAAGTTTCTCAAAATAAAGTGTCTCATATGTAGCGCGCATTACATATACACTGCAAGGCAGCCTGTTCTCCTTTCAGTGGCGCTCGCACTGCGTTGTATGTCTTGCGGTCACTCTTGACTTCAGACAAAGGGACTGACCCATATACTTCTGCCAGCAGCTGAACGGGCGCAGCAGCGTGCTGCGGTGCAACCTGGGCATGGCGCTGGCCAAGATGGGCAAGCCGGCCGAGGCACTGGCACACATGGACAAGGCCATCGCCGCAGACCCGGCCAACCCGCTCGCGCGCTTCGAACGAGCCGGCGTCCTGCTCGCCCAGGAGCGCTTTGTGGACGCCCTCGCTGAGCTGGAGGCCCTGCGGGTGAGACAATGTTCTCATTGTTCGGCTCTCTGTTTCTGTTGCGATATATTTCACCCCATTCGTGATAGGGATCTGCCCCGCTGTGCTCTGCGACATGCAGACATGCATCGAGGGGATTGGTACAGCAGCCTTGAGGTTAGGATGTTGCATCCTTGTTTGGCCTATCCCCTCAAAAGAACGAGCAACTTGGAAGCCTGCACTAACATGCCACAACCGCGGTGTCTTGGAGAGAGGCCACCTGCGGTGTCATTATGTGGCCGCTAGAAAATACTACCACCAGCCATTGTTCCCACGATTTTTAAACACCAGTGCATGAAAACGTTCTGTCATGCGGCTGCAGGACATAGCTCCGCGGGAGGCGAGCGTGTGGTTCCAGATGGGGAAGATCTACAAGCGCCTGGACCGGCCGGACGAGGCGCTGCAGCACCTGTGCCACGCGCTCGACCTCAAGCCGTCCTCCGGAGACGCCAACCTCATCAAGGCAGCCATCGAGAAGCTGCGCCAGTCCGATGAAGCCGACGAAGAGGAGATGTGATCTTCAGCGTTTAAAAGATCCAAGTGGCTAGATACGTAGGAGAGACATGAAAAGAGCTCTGGGTGCTCTTCTTGGGATATAGATACACCTGCGGCTTGCACTTCTAAGGCCGAGGAGCTTCAGGCCTTTCAGCTGTGCTTTGCTGCCCCGAGCGCCTTAAGAAAGAGTATAAATTCACCTCCATTCACAAACTTTAGCTCCAGACAGTCTAGAGAGATAAGGAGCGCAGTGCGCGCCATGAACCAGCACCGGAACCAATCACCTGGAACATTGCGGCTCTGGGTGAAGCCATGCTTGACTCCATGGACTCCATGCTTGGCCAAAGCAGGGCAGCATGCCCATTTCACATGTCATGTGCTCGTAGCAAACAGAGGAATACAAGAGAGATTGTGGGTTTTGCAAGCCTTTCTGAAGTTGGCAGCCTCTTTGTGAATGGCTTTGAAGCCTCACGTTTATTGCATTGGACCCTAGGGACCGGGTGCCGGGCTGGCCAGTCATGGATATTAAGGCACCAGTGCCAGCACAGAGACCAGCTATTAGAAGAGTGCAGTGCGATGATTCAGCTGTACACCTGCATGTTGTATGTTGCATTGGCGCGGTCGTGAATATTGCTTCAGCTTTTGGAAGCTGTGCATGTTGCTTTTATAGGAGTGTCACTCCCTTGTCTAGCCAAAGTGCTCCGGTCAGAGTTGCTGCCAGCTGGACTGCAGTGTAGTGCATGTGACTGAATGTTATAGCGATAAGAAAGCGAAGATCTTCCTGGCTTGTAAGCAATTGCTTCTGCAAAGAGATGATCAGCTTATCTCAGATCTTGCACAATACCAGTGCAGCCATGGGTCTCTCTCAAGACTATTGGCGCCATTCTCGAGCTGCATACATGTATGTTGTATGTCCTCATCTGGACGAAAATATGTTCAAGGCAATCTGACAGCACAGCTGCATGCGGGGCGCAACGGTTTTGAAACCCAGTGGAGGCACAAAAGAATGATGAACCCACATATACAATCTGCTTGTGCACATGGGAGATCAGAATTTCAGAGTCTCTCTATAAGGTGCAGAGCCTGGCATGAAACTAGCACACTGATCAGGAAGCTATGGAACTACTATCAGAACTACTGCTCCACTGTCGCTATAATGTGGCACAGAACATCGCGTTCCAGAAACTCACAGACTTCCCTCTAGGCTAGAATGACCAACACATGACTATCTGCACCTATTTTCTATGATACATGCGTAAAACTTGCTGTCTGATGGGTATTCTTAATTCAGCAGACTACGATCACTTGGCAGAGCCTTCTGGCAACTGGATCTTGGGGCGCCCCATTTCCATGCCGCGCAGCTTGGCACCCAGGCCGTCCTTGTAGATGTTGAGCCACAGGTTCTCTATGGGCGGATATGCATCCTGCTTGGCCAGCTCAATCTGGTCAGCAACATCCTGCAGATACACAGTTAGACTTCATTCCTGTGCCCTCAGACTCCCTCCCACCAGTCGCTGTGATGTCCAAGCTTCATATGCTCTGCAGGTCCAGGGGCTATACAGAAAATCACAGTAGCTGTAAGTGGAAGCGGGGGCGACACAGCCAATCAAAGCATGCTCAGAGGCAAAGTGCCGGTCACCTTTTTGATGTCCTTTTCGATGCGTTTCAGCTCCCCAGAGTCTGCAAAGCTGTGCTCCTGCAGCAGGTTGCGCACGTGCTCGATGGGGTCGCGCGCGCGGCGGATGCCCTGGATCTCATCGCGCGTCCGGTACGTGCTGCCAGGGTCTGATATTGAGTGGCCGTGGTACCGGTACGTGTCCTGCATGCAGACCACAGCTGCTGAAGCAAGCACCAATGATAGCCATGAACCGCAGGTTGCAAAGCACAATTGTGAGGAACCATCACACCTAAATTGATGACAATTAGTCACCTGCATCACTTTTCATGCTGTATCTTGTTGTCAGTGCCGGCATGCACTAACCGCACATTCATTGACTTAGGCGAAGAGGAAAGGCCCACCATTTCCAGCATCAAGGGTCCGTGCTGCAGCACATGCTGCTTGGCAAAGGCGGTGGCGCTCTTGACTGACAGGGCATCCATGCCGTCAACCCAGACCCCTGGAATATAATCCCCGCGGGTGTAGTACTGCGCGCTCTTTGACGCCCTCCGGTCGGACGTCCCCATTCCGTAATGGTTGTTCTCAATCACAAAGATCACCGGCAGGTCCCAGATCGCCGCCATGTTGTATGCCTGGTATCACGCAAGAAGAGAGTTGAGTTAAATGGCATCCCATGACCAACAGATCAGCCAGCTCCTGAGAAGCTTGGCTGTGCGTCACAGCGGTCAGAGCTGCCCTTATAGATGACAGCACAGGTGCTACTGGACATCTGAAAGCTTGCAGGAGGCATCCATGAGGCGGAATTGTTTTAAGTAGATCGGTATTCTATGCAGAATCACCTCTGCGACCTGCCCCTGGTTGGCTGCTCCGTCTCCATACAGTGCAAGCGCCACGTGGCCATCTTTCCTTATCTTGTGCGCCAAACCCAAGCCAGCTCCCAATGGTATCTGTTGCACGCAGCGCCACATTGTTCACCCATCAGACACTGCTAAAGGCTTGAGTCTATGTTGTGACCTTGCAACGATGTCAACTTTGATTTAAAGGTGCAAACGTACATGGGTGCCAACAATGCCCTCTCCCCCATAGAAGTTGTGTTCCTTCTTGTACAGATGCATGCTGCCGCCCAAGCCCCTGGCAGCGCCAGTCTCCTTCCCCAGCAGCTCTGCTATCACCTCTCTCACCGTACCACCTCTGCCAAGGAATGTGCAGTGATCCCTGTAGCTCTGGATGATGCTGTCCTGGAAGGTCAAAGCTGCCTCCATGCCTGCACCAAGAGAAGATGTGTTTACTGCGTGCTAAACGATGTTGGTGTTTTTCCTGTGCAATACTTGTAGCAGATTCATGAGGCGTGCATAAATTTTGGCAAAGGCAGATTTAATGAGCAGCACCTGTGGGGACTGCTTCCTGGCCATCTGCCAAGTGCAGGAATCCACGAGCCAATTTCTGCTTGTAAAGAAGGTCCGCAGCGAGCTCCATGCGCCGCATAGTGTACATGGTCTTAAACATGCCCAGCAGCTCGCCCTTGGATGTCTCCACCTCTGTTGGAGGGCCCTCATCCAGGCGGTGCAGCTTGTACGGATTGACAGTCACCGTCACAGTCTCGTCATCGTCGACAGCCTCTGGAATAGCTGAGAAGGATCTGAGGCTTCCAGAACACCTTGCTGCCTCTGACAGCTGCGCTGGCAGCCGCTTCAAGAGAGCCATCGTCGATTGTAGGATGGCCGTTCTGGGCAAACTAGCCGTGCTTCCAGATATGTCACAACGCTCGCACACGCAGAGGTCACACAAACGCAGCTTTCAAGACTGTGCTTGTTTCACCATCAAGGAAATGCCTGCAGCCTGGAGGAAGAGTGATGCATCATGAGATGGTACCAGCTTCCTCCAGACGGGAAGCTAGGCCTAGGCCCCTAGGGTTCCCCTCAAAAAAATTTCAGACCTTGAAAATGTAAAGTTGCTCAAAGGTGCAGGACTGGCAATCTTGGTTGGGAAAGCCATGGTCGCATGACTCCAAAGAAGGGCATCAAATGAGAGCAAAAAACAAAAGGAAAGGGAAAAAGAAAAAAGCATTCATGATGTCGGTGGGGTTCGAACCCACGCCCTTTCGGACTGGCGCCTAAAGCCAGCACCTTAGACCACTCGGTCACGACATCGGCGTCCCGTAGGACAGTACCAAATCGGAATTTTTCACAGCATATGTACGTGAAATTTCTTTTTTGACTTCTCCTGTCCCTCAAGATTCAAAGATTGGCAACAAACTTTTGGTAAGACCTTCAGTACTACAACTTCATTGTCGGTTCCACACAGCAAATTCCTCAAACGTCACAGTCACTCCCTCCTTTGCTACATGTACATCATGCCTGCCGCACTCAACTTGAAGCGGCTGTAATTGCCGCCTTGTACATTATTCTGCCCGCACAGATGCATGCGGCACTGATGATCATGCATTTGTCGCCTTGGTAATGCAGTGCATAGTGCTAAGTAGCCAGACAGGTTATGGAGGCAGCTGGATAAATCCGCGGCCCAGCTCAACATTACGCAGTTTGGCACCCCTGCACAACACAAAGAATTCGCAATGCCATCGCTTGCCGGTCTTAAACTTTCCTGCTCAGATTGCCAACCTGCATGCAGTGTTTGTCAAGGAAGTATGAGACTGTATAAAGCTGCACCACTTGCTGCCTATGCAAATGACTGCATGATCCATGCCAAGATGTTGAAATGAAGGGGGGAGACAGTGCAACCCACCAGCCCTTCTTGTAGACGAATTTCCACAGGTAGCACAGGGGCGGAGGGGGACTGCGCTTGGCTTCCTCCACCTCCTCTGTCACATGCTGCACATGCAGATTCAAATTCAAAATCAGAATCATCATCACTTCTTTCAGACGCCATCACAGACTCTCAGCAAGGTGGCTGAATAATTGCAGCACATGGCTTCTCACAGCTCTGACAAGACCGCGAGCTTGCGGCTAACTACTCAAACGCAGGAGCTCCAGCAATTGTAGATAGGGGGTGATTCGAGCTGAATTGGGATCTTATAAGAGAACACCTTCTTGATGTCGTTCTCAAGCCTCTTCAGCTCGTTGGAGTCTGCGAAGCTGTGCTCCTGGAGCAGGTTGCGCACGTGCTCGATGGGGTCACGCGCGCGACGGATGCCCTGGATCTCATCGCGCGTCCGGTACGTGCTGCCGGGGTCTGAGATCGAGTGGCCATGGTACCGGTACGTGTCCTGCTTGCAGACCACAGTGATGAGCATCTATGAAACTGCACTCTCCTGGCGCTACAGTCTTGAACGACAAGATGCCATGCCGTTCCAGATGTGAGCCTATGGCAGTACTGATTACACCACATTGATCTGAGTAAGAGATGCACCATTACTTGCAGCAGTCCAGGCCTGCTTCTTTTCGCATGGCACTTAACTAGACACAGGTAAGAGAGAAATGCTCAAGCAAGATTATGAACAATTTTGCCGAGGATTGCAATACGACCACCGTAAAAAAAAACCTCAACAAGGCGCACACCATTTCCAGGATGATGGGTCCGTGCTGCAGTGCATGCTGCTTGGCAAAGGCGGTGGCGGTCTTGACGGCCAGCGCGTCCATACCGTCCACCCAGACCCCTGGAATATAATCCCCGCGGGTGTAAAACTCGGTGTTCTTGGATGCACGCCGCGCGCTGGTGCCCATGCCAAACTGGTTGTTCTCGATGGTAAACACCACCGGCAGGTCCCACAGGGCCGCCATGTTGTACGCCTGCATGCATGCGAGGAACAGCCGCTTACTCACCATCCTTACGCACGGCATGCTGGTGCTCTGCTCCTCCAGTGACAAACCACAGCAGGGATGTTTCCTGCTGAGATTAGGGAGAATCTTCATCACACATCAAGTCATAGCACTCCGATTGCACCACAGGAGCACAACATATTGCATTGCTTGCAATCAATGGGTCCTGGATCGACCACTGTTTCTTTTCTTAGGGAGCAGCAGGTTGGGGAAAAGCAGATTATGCCAGCAACTTGCCTCGTAAATTTGGCCCTGGTTTGCAGCCCCGTCTCCATACAGCGTGAATGACACATGGCCATCCTTCCTGTACTTGTGCGCCAGCCCAATGCCTGCTCCAAGCGGCACCTGCAAAATAAAAGGAACGCACATCTTGCAATGTGACATGCCCCAAAAAATCATGCAAATCCGGATGTGCTGAATTGATGAGATGCGCACAGAACTCTGGCGCCATGATAAAGAGACCAAGATGCAAGGTGCCAGAGTGCCGCATTTGAAAAGAATGGAGGGGATCTCACATGCGTCCCCACAATGCCGATCCCGCCATAGAAGTTGTGGTCCTTCTTATAGAGGTGCATGCTGCCGCCCAGACCCTTGGAAGCCCCATCCACGCGGCCCAGCAGCTCTGCCATAACTTCCCTCACCTACGGGGCCTAAACACTTTCAAAGCTCCAGACTGGCATGCAAGATTACTTGCAGTTCTACGATAGGTGCAGATGAAAATTGAGATGTAGGACTTCTTATCCAGGTGTGGGAATGAGACATAGGAAGCACTGCACCGTGCCACCTCTGCCAATGAAGGTTGTGTGGTCTCTGTAGCTCTGGATGATGGAATCCTGCCAGGTAATAGCTGCCTCCATTCCTGTAGATCCCAAGTCACAGTTACCACATTGACAATTTCTCTTCTTGCCAATTGGAGCTTGAACGAGGTTAAAGAGCAACGCTGAGATGCATCTGAAGTGCAAGGGAAATCGCACACAGCTGTGGGTTGATGAACCTGCAGGAATGGCTTCTTGGCCATCAGCAAGATGCAGGAAGCCCCGGATCAGCTTCTGCTTGTACATCAAGTCTGCAGCGAGCTCCATCCTGCAAGATCGCTGAGTCATCAATCTGAACACCCTTTTATGTCTAGCGATCTCGCAACCCGAACCACATTTCATGCATCTCTCTGCAGAGCAAAATCTACTTGAGAGTGTAGTGTCATGCCTTCGCATGGTCACCATAGTCCTGAACATGTTCAGGAGCTCGCTCCTGGAAGTCTCGACTTCCTGGCTAGGGCCCTTCTCCAGCCTGTGCAACTTGAACGGATTTGTGTGCACACTGATCCTAGGATCATCTCCCTCGCTGGCTTGTGAGGATGCATATGGCCTTTGTGCGACTTTCAGGCAATGTCCCGTGCAGGCGAGATTTCGACACCTCAGCAGCGAGGAGCACCTCGCCAAGGCCATCGATGAGACCTTCAACCCTCTATGATTGACTCAAGGCTTGTGAGTGCAGGGATTTTTGGGATGTGCCTCTGAGCAAGTTTCCAAGAAAACCGACCCGATCCAAAAACGGAACACTTTCCGGTGTGGCGGTGGAATTACGGAACCATTACAAACTTCCGACAGTCCCAATTTCCTCCCCGGCAAACTATGCAGAGAGAGGCTGCTTTCGATTATCGGCTAAGTTTGGATAACTTTGGTGATACTCAGTAGCCAAGACTCAAACGCATCATGTACAAAAGACAGGATTGGCTCCACTTGCAAGGCCAGCATAGCTCCGGAAGCAGCAGTTCTGATGACGAAACAGGTGAGAGCTTCAACGATCAACAGCGTGTATATTGTTTGTGGGTGCTGTTGTACATGATGCGACAATGCAAGGTTTGATCTCAGTGTACAAAGCCGCCTGAGCCTTTTCTCCAAGCTCCAATAGTTTGATGCTGTATCGCAGATGCTGGATCGGATCAAAGCGAAGACGAGTCAGAGAATAGTCAAGAAGAAGCCTCGCAGAGCGACGAGGAGAATGTAGAAGTACAGCAAGCAGGTACTGGTCACCTAGCCTTGTCTATTGATCGATCTGCTACCTTTGCACTCACAAAAGGGGAAACACGCATCTGAATCTCAGCTCCAAATACGTTGATACATGTTTTGTATGCTTGCTGCAGACGATGAGGGTCCGCCTGCACATCGGCTGCAGGACCTATCTGAAGACGACTTTGACAGCAATGCAGAGACGAGCTCTCCCGAGGATGCAGAAGCAAAAGAGAAGCTGGCAGAGCAGAAGAAGTAAGTGCGACTCAGAACAGTGCCAGAGCTTACGATCTTTCAGGATGCATGGCCATCTTCTGTATGCTGCAAGCTTCTGCCATGTGCTTTGCACATCAAAGACAGGGCAGACTGGTGTTAAGATCTGATAACAACACTGCAGGAATTGGTTGGAAGCTCCCAAGGCTGAGCAAGTGAAAGGGCGAGCCTTGACCTGCATGGTGTGCAAAGGGACCCTGCTCCTCAATGGGGCATCTCTCAAGCTTCACATCACTTCCAAGAGGCATCAGAAGCAGCTCAAGCTTTTCAGTACGTACTTGGATCCCATCTGCTTTGCTGAGAACCCGGATGAGGACAGCTCAGGTAAACATCAGAGATTATCAAAATTGACTGTCAAAACTCAGCTTTTGCACGATATAATGCAGGTCTGCATGCTGTGAGCTATTGCACTGGTATGTGCTTCGTTAGCTTGACACTGCTGTTCGATAATGTTGCAGATGCAGAGACGCATGCAGAGAGAGCAGTCAGGATAGCACAGCAGGCAAGCGCTCTAAAGGAAGGGCAGGCTGCATCCAAGGTCCGTTTCTATACCTTTTTTCTGCTAAAAATTTCTTCTGGGAGATGAGGGGCAGATGGTATCAGACACCTCTGGATCATCAGAGAAGTGCATTTGACAGGCAGTGATGATAACATCGCCTTTTGCAAATTGTAGGAGAGGAAAAGGAAACGATACAACGCTGAAGCTGGCAAGAAGCGAAAGGGAAAGAGACCAGGAAAAAGGCAGCGGGCGCAGCTGAGCACAGCAAAAGTGCAAGACTGAGTGTTGTCTTTAGCGAGCCAATTCCTGTGAGAGCTTTGAAAGCTCAGCTTTCATTCAACGAATGTGAATTTTAAAGTGGATGTAACAACTTTGAGCTAAAATTGGTTAAAGAGTTCAACTAAGCACTGAGTTCTGAAAGCATGTTGTGAGGTGTTGATGCGTTACAATCTCCCTACAGCCAATTAATATCATTAGGTCCCACCCACACCCAGGAACTTGTAGGCAGCAATGCCTCGGGGCAGGCTGGGATTTCATAAACAATACATTGGCGAGCATGCAGCCAGTTACATGCCATGTGGTAGTAACTTGTGCAGGTCCCACACGATTGCCGCTCGTTCATAGGAATACTCCAACAAAAGCTGTAGGATCTCCTGGTGACAGCTGTCTTTGCACATTCATAATTTACTGGCTGCAGAATTAGTCCGCATATCATATGATAGATAATGGGTTGCAACTAAGTGATGTGCCTCACATCACGTCAACGCTACAGGAAGCCATGTCACTCCATGCAATGGCAGGAAGTTTCTCCTGTACGGAGACGATCATCAATAGGCCATGTTCAACGCAACTCATCAGCAACAATGCTGTCATATGTTCATCCTCTTGACAGGACACGGCACATCACATTGCGCACAAATCCCAATCCAGCCGGCTGTGCCTGTGAACCCAGCTCGTCAGTGCCAGCAATCTGTGGCAGCTCGCACAATCTTAGCATGCCTGCTCAAACTTTTCAAAACCGTCACAGCGCATGAGACAGCGCACAGCACACCAAACTTCATATCTTGGGGAACTTAGCTACACCGTCACAACGCGTAGTGTTGGTTCCGACAGTAGAGAGCCTTTCAGTATTGCGTCACAGGCACTCTGGGAAACGTTTTGGTCTCTGCCACGCAGGCTGCCGAGCCTGCGTGGCTCAGGCGATGGGCTTGTGCTTGGGGAATTGCACGTCCACATCGATGGAGGCGCGGGGGGTGCCCTTGGGGGTGGTCATGGGGGTGGTGAGTGGGGTCGATGCGTTGAGGTGGGGCTTCTCGGGGTCCCACATGCGGTATTCCATGAATCCGCGCAGGTCGGCCGGCTTCTTGATGCGCGCCACGCCCAGCCGGAACGCCTCCTCTGCCACTGCAGTCGCCACCTGCAATGGCCCACACAGTGTTCTTGATATTATCTACTGTATTCTCAGGAGGGTAAGGGGTACATGGGCCGGTGACAGGTGCATGCTGCCAGGTCAAGTTGCTGGTGCATTGGTGCAGTATTGTCAAACATCAGATTGGCGCCTTGACCTCTCAGCAGGCACCACTGAATATAGGGCCTTGTGATTTAGGATTAGGACAGACGCAAAGGTCTGCATTGCTCATGCAAGCAGGAGATCCTGGAACCCATTGCACAGGTATTAACTCGCTGAAATTACGCTGCGCATTTGGTATTGACTTTTGTGTGACGCGAAGTCCCACACGTGTCTTGCTGCACAGCAAATCGAAGCGTGACACAGTATATAGAGACCATGTCACACAAAAGACAGAATAGGGCACAATGCCCAGCAGGGACATTCTTCAGCCATGGATTGAGTGCGCACCGTGGCGGCGCAGGCGCGCAGGTCCTTGGCCTCTGGGTAGATCTGCCCCTGCTCGATCTGCTCCGGCGTCACAAAGTCCGCCACCGCGCGCGCCGCTGCCAGCATCATCTCATCCTGTGCCCAAAAGACTTTCGTCAGCCCAAACAAAGGCCCCTTGTCTTGCTTGGATCTGGCGAGTCCAACAAGGGGTAGGATTCTGGCAGCCACTGTCTGCAGCTTGTCTGCAGGACCCACCTTGCCTCTTGCTGGGAAAAGCGTGTAACAATGATAACAACTATAAACGAAGGCACCAGCACTGCTCCTGTCGCAGCGTCTCTTGATCAATTCTCAACTGCCCAGTGATACCTCAACATGCATGTTAGCCGAAGGAGACAGTGCAAATAATGTGTCTGTCCCAATGCAACGATTTTCTTTGCTATAGACGCAGCATTTGCTCCATCCACCACGGCCAACATGCACGCTAAGATGGGGTGGTATGCTATGCGGGAGAGCATGTGTACATAGCTTACATAATCATTGATTGCGACTGGGGCACCTTGATGGTCTTGGCCTTGCACATGACAGCGCCGAAGCCGACGCCCGGGAAGATGAAGAAGTTGTTGCCCTGCCCCGGCTTGAACTCCTTGCCGTTGTAGCAGTAAGGATCTGACGGCGAACCTGCCAGCAGTCAGCAATTCAGAACACTCTTACAACCGCCAAAATACATCTTGGAGTGAATTTATTGCTGCAGCGACACACGCATACAAAGTCAAGTGGCTGCTAATTATACGTTCTGAAGCGCAATGCCATCTGCACCAAGCACGTAGAACATGCAAATCTGGCAGCTGCAACGTTTCAGGCCCTGCCGTACCTCAGACAATGGTGCCAGGTGGGCCGTTAGCAGGGCTCGAGTACGTGTCTCACAACAGAGAGATGAGTTCAGTAAGGGCAAACCTGAGGCGAAGATGGCCCTGCCGTGGCTCCACTCGTAGGCGTTGGGCGCAGTGATCTCCGCCTTGGAGGAGGGGTTGGACAGGGGGAAGATCAGTGGGTGCTCCACATACTTGCACATCTCCTCAATGTCCTCCTGCGGCAATAAAATCACACAGCATGATTGAATCTTTGCATGTCTGGCCACGTGAGCCTCGGTGTTCTCCAAGAGATTAATGAGACAACATAAAACATGCTTGTGCATGTGCGGTACTGTTGGTACAGGCACAAAAGTGCCCGGCATACTCCAGCACGCTTCTGATCATACAGACCAGAACACAACGCAATATTGCCAGAAGTGCTCAAGTATGCCGAGCAGTCCATCTGAATCTGACAGGGACACCGAAACCAAATCATGAAGCCCCATCACATGCATGCTCTGAAAGAAGCTTACGTGCCATGACAGGTGCAGCCCATGCAAGTCCCCAGGGTGCCAAAGCACACCTTTTTGAAGGAGGGCCCGGCGCCTGAGAGGCCGATGAGGGCGTGGGGCTTGACATGGGCGATGATGTCCTTGAGGTCCTTGAGCGGCGGGTCATCGTCGCGCGCCATCTGCTGCTTATGCGAGGGCAGTTTGTCGCCGCGCTTCTTTGTGATCAGGCCCTTGCTGTCCACCATAAAGATGTGCTGCAGACGCAAGCACATAGTTCAGCACCACTACGGCACTCACCAAGGACGTGGCATGACAGAATCTGGCAGCTGCACCGAGCTCAAAATGATTACATATTGTCCAAGCCTACACCTAGCAAGAAATTGCAAACTTCTCGGATTTGAAACTGCAAACTTCATTCATGGATGCAGTCAGAAACAAAACATCTACATGACTGGCACACGCAACCCCTCAATTGACTACCGACCTTCTTCAGGGACCAACGCTGCGCGTTGAAAGGCTGCACTGAATTGATTGTGGCAGGCAAGGGGCGCATGATAGGCGCATCCGTGCACCCGCAAAGCAAGGGTCACGCAGACAAGAATATGGCACCTTCTTGGCTTCCTCAAAGGTCAGGCCGGCCTCCTTGACGAGCAGCTGTGCTATCATGGTGGCCACGCCCACCGCAGAGCTGCCCGCGCCGTAGAACACAATGCGCGCGTCCTTCAGGGGCGTTCCCTGTGCCTTCATGCCATTGATGAACCTGCACCATGCCACCATGATATTTTCAACAAAGCGCAGTGCGCAGCAAGTGCATTGTACAACCAAAAGGTATAGGAGGGCCGGTAGCCGACTTCTCTACAGATGCAGGGTATCGGCAAGCAGAAGAACAGAGAGACAATAAAGATGGCATTGTAAGAGCATGTGCTTACCCAGCTGTGACAACTGCACCGGTCCCCTGGATGTCATCTGCATGCGGCAAATCACACAAACGTCAGCCATGAACTTCACAGTCAACAGTACCTACTATGAAGGTTTGCCTGTGAAGCAGGCATGCGACTAAGTCAATGCAGTGCCAGCATCAGAGCAGGCAGGAGGTCTAGAATATATGATTGCAATGGCAGGGATCTGGTACAAAAGGCAGTGCATGAGCCAGATAGCGCACCGTTGAAGCAGAGGAACTTCTCGCGGAAGCGCTCAAGGATGGCGAAGGCCTTGTCGGTCTGGAAGTCCTCGAATTGGATGAGGCAGTCCGGCCACTTGTCCTTGGCTGCCAGGCAGAACTCCTCCACCACCGCCATGTGCTCCTCCCCGCTCAGCCGCTGCTTCTTGTTGCCCTGTTTCGCAGCGCGCGCACATCCCGTTACTCATATTTCGGAGATCTCAGGGCTCTCATACAAATGACCGCAGCTGTCATTTTCAGCTGCACATGGCAGCATTGGTAGGGGAATCATGCAGGTAAAGTTCTCCTGTGCCTGTTGAGGATCATGCATGCATGCAGGCGCTGAGCATCTCCTTTGTCCAGGATCCGCCACCAGCGCACGAGAACAAGAGCTGCATCCCAGTCAGCATCAATATATGTCCAAAAAGGCCTCCATATGCCAGACTAGCAGAAGAGATTGCCTGCGTTATATTTTCTATTGCAGGCTCAAGCCCACCCCTTTGCGCAAAGACAGCCAACAGGCCAGAGGGATCAAAGGTGCAATCCCAGCCGTCAAAGGCCGGCAACAATTGACTTGTCTCTTGTCGGTTCTTCAGATAAAATTACACTGGGAGAATGGATGAGTACAGAAGTGGAGCGCACCAGGTAGAAGTTGTCCTCCAGGAGCTCCTTGTTGTCGGTGCCCACATCCAGCTGTGCAGGCAGCGAGTGCTCTGGGTGGAAGCCGCCAGCCGCCACATACAGTTGGATCTTGCCGACGGGAATCCCCATGCCGTTGGTGCCTGCACAAACGAAAGACGAGTAGCTGAACACTTCTTCAATCATAATTATATCTGAGCAACCTTGCATGCCAGCAAATGCGGAAGCAGAGCTCCAAAACATTTCGAGGGCTCAAAGGTATCCTGAGATTCGTGAAGCACATTTTGCATGTTCACGCAAAGTGTCAGGATACCCTTCAAGCCTCAGAAGTGCTCTGGTTGCCAGATCGCGCAACAGAAGCACCCGCAACACACCAACCATCCGCACCATCTTGGATATTTTAAATGCAGCTTTGCAGCCGATCAACGTGTCCTGGTCACTATATCAGGTGACAGGAGTTTTGTCCAACGCATCAAAGGTACGAATCTTGCAGATCTCAACGCAGCTTGGGAGCCGAGTGAAGACTTCTGAGTTTAGCAAATTGCGCAATAGGTGCAAACTCCAACGCACCGAGGTACCGATCTACTCACCCAGGTCGCCGAGGCCGAGGATGCGGCCGCCGTCGGTGACGACGATGATCTGGACGTTGTGGGAGGGCCAGTTGTCGCAGATCTCCCGGTAGCGGCCGCGCTGGTTGAAGCCGTCAAAGTACATCCCCAGCGCTTGCCTGCCACCGCTTGAGCATTCCGATTCACAATGTCTCTGTTCCCAAGGGCCCGGCGCATGCAGTGATCATAGCATGGGGACATGCATATCATTTTGCACTTGCAATGTCGCGCAAACCCAGTCCAAGACATTCAAGGCACATGACAGCCGTTCTTGTTCCCTGCTTGCAAATGCCTGTTGCTGCATCGTGCCTGCATGCATCTGCCTCCAAGTGCACAATGTGCGGGATGCAGCAGCTTGAGGCTGCTCCTCAGCATTCACAGATGCATGCAAGGGTGCGCCGGTGTGTCATGCATAAGGCATGCGTGACAACAAGACAGCTGGGTCTGGGATTTGATAACCTGTAGATGCGGTCAAACTTCTGGCAGGCTTCGCCGACAGTGGGGGTGTACACCACTGGGGCCAGGTCAGCCACGTTTCGGATGAGCACATAATACAGCAGCGTCACATTGGTCGCCGCCAGCTGTGACAGCAGCTCGTACTTCTCCAGGCCTGTGTGGCACTCCGAGTTGAGCTGCAGCATCACCCTGCGCACCAGAGGAACACCTGCTTGCTCTGCACGGGGACACGCATGCATATGCCCAAGCCCATGACAGGAACAAAGAGTCACCGTGGAAAGCCATGGAAGATATCAAGAAGATACACGCCCAGCATTGTGGAGAACAGAAGACACAGATTCCATTGAGCAGCTTTGCAGGTGCCAGCTTCAGTGCAGCTTCTGGTGCTTCCATCAGGCTTGCATATTCCAATGAATGGCGCACCTCTCTGCCTGCAGCTCAATGGGCTCCACAGCCGGTGGCAGAAGCCCCTCAAGCCTGTGACACAAGAGACGAATTGAGGAGTGGAAAGTTACAGGCCAATCATATGACTTGTTTTACCAAATCCATGCTCCTTGAAGCCTCAAAACTTGACAATGTGCGGAGGTGGAAAGCACTCACTTCTTCCTTCTGCGCTCTTCGGGTGTGAAGTTTGTGCCTGTCGCCAGCCACGCCAGTCAAATTGGACGCAGATTTATTGAATGAGTTCTTGAAAGCCCCAGAAAAACTGTCAACCTCCCCAATGCATCACGACAGTAGAAATTTCTCAACTGCAGGTTGCGTAATTGATGTAGGGTTGTAGTTCCAACAGAAGGTCTGAGCGGATGGTGAGGATGTGTCTGCACCTCTGTTGAGGAAAGGGTTCCATATCAGGGGAGCTGCGCCAAGTTCCTCAGAGCTCTTAAACGCCTTGGTTCTGGTGGCCGCAGCACCTGTAGAAGTACAGAATAGAGTAATTTGAGCATTTGTGGGGGGCAATATACCATCCCGTTGCTGAAAAATTTGCCCCATCACACATGTCACTAGGCAGTGACTGGGTGTTCTCAGATAAATTCTTCAGTTTTAATTTGTTTGTTGATTGAAGAGGGATACCAAAAATGTGTAGGACAATGCGACAAGGCACATATTGTGATACAAGTGCAGATGGTTATTCCCACGGACGTGCACAATAATGCTCCAATTTCTAGGTCTTCGGTTGAAGTGTCTCACCCGGCTCACAAACATCAGCCTTCGGGCCATCGCTTGTTCCAGAGCGAATAACCAGCTCTTCGATCTTGCTCATGAGGGACATCTTACTACAGGCTCACCCCAGATGGGGATTCAAATGCTAGGCTTGTCACTCTTTATCGTGCACAGCAAGTGTTACCAGCACTCTCTTGTAGAGCAGTGATTCTATATCTCACAAGGTTAAGGTGCGCTAATAAGACAACTGATACTCCAGCACACTTTGATTCTGGTATTACAAGAGCAGAGATGCGACCTCGTGACCGCAAGCGTCACTGAAGGGAATGCCTAATCTGGCGCACGCCATGCATGCAAACCATCGATTTGTCCAACACCCGAATCTACCGAGAGACCATGACAGCGCCTGATGCGGGCACTGAAGATCACGCAAGATGTAATTTGCAACGCACAACGGCTGCAAGAAAATTATACGTCTACTCAAGGCGCCCTGTTCCGGCCCCGCCGAGGGACCGATTGTGATACTGCAGTGGCAGCTACTATAGTAGCTAGCTAGCTCACTGAGCAGTGAAGTACAGCGTAGTACGGTGGCCTGCTCAATACATAAATGTCACCGAAGTTGCCTGGGCCAATTCCAGCAACGGGGCATGCCAACATTCAACGAGATCACTGCAAGGCATCCGTTGCACGGTGTTGAGCATCAAGCACGTGACAACCAGGCCTTCAATGGTACCGGTAGCGCCTTTCAACCAGTCTTATCCAGCGCCCAGATGCATCTACACCTGGGCCTGCTCCGAGGCGGGGAGCAGAGCTCGGTCAACCAGCTGCAGCACTAACTGCCGCCGCCTGCCAGTCCCCTCCACCACACTTATCTGCACCGCCGACTTGTCAAACACAGTGAAGCGGCGGCTGCCGTCCTTGGACACCACCGTTTGCTTCTCCTCATCCAAAGTGTACTCGTCATCTGCCTTCTTATCCTGCGCGCTAGTGGATGCGCCAACGTTCTGCCGCTGCTGCTCCTTTGCCTTGCTGGTCAGGTAGACTGGGCCCTCAATGCCGTACTTGGGGACAAACACCACCAGCCCATTCGCCTTCACCTGCAGGACCAGACCAGATTTCAGCAGTCTAATAGCGTCCTCAATTCAAATAACATAGCCCCCAGGTATTTGCCTTTGACAAACAATCAACCAAGGATTGTTTCCCTTGCATAGTGAGGAAAGGGGTCTCACTATACTCTTGATTGATGCCTGCCATAAAGGTATTGCAAGTGCAAGATTACTAAGGAATGGCTGCCTTGCGGTGCAGAGTGTTCGATGCACAAATTAATTTAATCTTTGTGAGGCAGCTCTTCCTTTGATGACTCGCGCTGGCATTGCCCCCATATTGGTATACCATACTCTTTAAACAAAACAGACTTGGTAATCTACGGCAAAACAAGGCTGTGCAGCACAAGAAAAGACAAAGCTGCAAAGTTAGATCAATTCAATCATGGCACATTCTGGGGATGATCAAGCACCTTGGTGATGCGCGCATCGGCGATGACGGTGCGGTCCTTGAAGAAGATGAGGGTGTGCAGCTCCACGCTGGCGCGGCCGGCCATCTGAGCGTTGCGGTGGCGCAGGTTTATGTTGTCCGCCAGCGCCGCCAGCTTCTCCCGGTCGCGCGCGTCCTCCGGCAGCCGGTTCAGATTCAGCGCCGCCGCCAGCAGCCGGTGCACCACAACGTCCGCATACCTGCCCAGTACAACCGACACCTCTCAACACTTTCAGTAACTTCAATGAAGTTCTTCTATCCAGTGCAATGCACACCCCTCGACACTTCAGTGACTTCACAGAATCCTTTTGCATGTATAGACTGTGGTATGTTCCTCCGTCCCATAAACATGGAATGGCAAGGAATCAAGGCCTCTCTCAAAGTCTGGCTGGCCAGCACATCCCAGCAACAACCTCTAAAACAGATGACAAGGAAGATTGTGCTTCTGTCAAGAAGCACAAGGAGGGAAGCAGAATTCCCCAATATGTAGCTGGCTGTATGTGGCAGCAGAAGGGCACCTTGCAAGCCTACAATGCAAGCTGTACCTCTTGCACATTTGGCTGCCTGCAACCTACACCGCGAGTGCCACATGCAGCCTACAAGAAAAGCTCTTGGTGGAAGAACTTTCAGCATGTCAGCGCAGATTGAGTGCTGCAGAGCTGGAGGCGGCACCTGCGGATGGGGGAGGTGAAGTGGGTGTAGAGGGGCGCGGCCAGGCCATAATGGTGGTACTCCGCGGGTGCGAAGTCGCCGGAGCCTATGTAGACCGCCTGAGTCATGCAGCGAGTTGCCATGATGCGCACGAGCTTGTTGAAGTACGCGTCCTCGCTCCTCACCGCCTGGTCCAACGATTCCGCCAGCGCCTGTGTCCATTTGCAGTTTTCAGAGCAATTAGGGCTCTACGCTATGCAGTCAACTGCATGCCTGTGTCTGCATGTTGCTCATTTGTTGCTTGCATGTATGCTGACTTGCTGCAGTGCTGCTGACGATAGGTTCCCTGCTGAGCCACCCTTGCTGCGCGTGTTCTAGGCAGGCTATCATACAATTGTAATTGTGCTCTCTCTGCCCCTCATCTGAACGATTGTGGCCATGCAAGCTGGCGATTGGCGCAAGCTGGTGAGGCACATCTTCGTCACAATGCTGCATCTTCAACGTGACTTCTAAGCAGGTCTTCAGCAGGTTTTGAGCCAAAGAGCGATGCAGGGGACTGCATAATGTGCATGGGCAGACCTTGGACGTTGAGATGTCTATGGTGAAGCCGGCAGCGGTTGCAGCGCGCAGCAGCGGCTCGAACTGCCGTGGCGGCGGTACCGCATGGCGCCTGAGCAGCGTGCAGGCGGCAAAGGCTGCGAGCGTGTGCTGCGCCACTGTGATGTTGGCCAGAAGCATCATCTCCTCCACCATCTGGTTCGCCTCCCTCACCTGCAGCGGTTAATCAACCCCTGTGTCTTTCAGACGAGCGCAGAACAGGAAGCGCGGCTGCCCATGACAGTCTCCAAATGGTATTTTCTTTGCGGAAGATGCTAATCAAGACAGATTGTTTTTTTCGCGCAGAACATTGCTGCCAGGTACCTCGATGCCACAACAGCGATGGATATTATACGACAAGATCCGGTGCTACGATAGCATAGAGACAGATGGGAGCAATGTCTAATGTGACATTACGTCTCGCTCTGACAACACACAAGAGCAAAAAATTCCACCCTAAGAATAATCTAAGAAGTGATGCACAAAATTGCAAGATTGCCGCAAGATGTGGGCACAGGGACGCGCCTGGTACATGCCGACGTCCAGGGGGTCGTGCGTCTCGGTGTCGATTTCGAATTTGACTTCCGGGGACGCCAGCTGCAGCGCGCCAGCCTCGGCGCGCCGCCGCCGCAAGATCCTCGCGATCGCGTTCATCTTGCGCAGATTCACGCTCAGCTCGTCGTGCAGCCTCTCATCGTCGATGCGCGACTGCGCCTCCGCATATGTCAGCGCCGCCCGGCTCCTGCGAGCAAACCCAAAACCCATGACACTGCATCCTTGGTAGACCGCTGATCTTGGTGTGATGACTTCTTGCCTGGACATTTGACATGAGCAGACGTGGAACAATCGCGCAAGAGCCAGTCAAACAATTTGCTCCAGGCGTGTAGTAGGATATATTTCCAGAATGTGCCAGTGAGAAAGTGCAGCATGGGGTGCTCTGGCCATCCCTAACAAACTCATGCATTGAAGCCGAGCGCACGCTCGTTCAGAACTCCAAGAAACGAGACATGCTGGCAAAACTTTTCTGTAAAGTCCTCAACTGTGAAGCGTTGAGATGTGAAAGCCTAAATCTTGGACCTCAAAAGTAGACATGCTGGGAGCTGTTGGGGCGCACTTGATGACGGATTTGGTGAAGCGAACGCCGACGGTACGCGCGTCGGGCGTCATCTCCCACAGCACAGAGAAGGCCAGGCGCTCGACGTCAGCTCGCAGGCTGCAGATGTCTTCTGTTAGCGGCTTGGGCAGCATGTCTATCCGCCGCTGCACCAGGTACGTCGTCGTAGACCTGGCACACAAAAAGTCGCACAGGATTTAGAATCTGAGAAATCACTCAGCAGAAGTCCCATGTTGGCAAGGTCCCCGCTTTTTGCAGCCCTTCAGAGAGCACGGCAATGCAGCTCAAATGCACTGCACTGCAAGGCTAGCGCAGGAACTGCAAAGAGGGGCAAACCCGTAAAACATGCGGCCATGCGTGAGATTCCTCATCAACTAACGCTTTTATCGTGCGTACATTCGAGCTCTCAAGCAAGCCTCTGAGGGTGCTCGATGGAATTGAGGTGATCAAGTGCATTGCCAGGCAGGAAAGATGCAAGGGTGGGACCTGGAGGCCGCTTCAACATCCATGGCGGTGCCTGAGTGGAGGAAGTGGGTGACATCAGCGATGTGCACGCCCAGTTCCAGGTTGCCGTTGGGCAATTCGCGGATGTGCAGCGCATCGTCAATGTCCTTGCAGCCAGGTGGGTCCACGCTGCAGATGGGCAGGTGCCGCAGGTCCTCCCTACACGTGCGCGCACATGCCCTTTGAGCATGGCATCACCAGTGCCGCCCTTGAACTACATCTATATGCTTGACCTCCCCTGATATCTTTGGGTGATTGCAAGAACCGGGGAACATCTCCCTCTAGTGGCTCACAGGAATGACCCAGCCACTTGAAAATGCCAGTCTGAAAGCATGGCAAAATAGAGGGCCGGGGGCTGCTCTGCTTCATTGCTGAGGCCTAGCAGGTGCCTTTTTATGTTCAAAGAGCTATGGGAGCTATGCTAAACGGGAGCTATGCTTAACGGGAGCGGCGGTATTGTAACGAAGAGGCTCATTGATTCAACACATCCAATTAATAAGCAAACTTGTCGAATTTATGGTACTTCAAGGACAGCTGTTCCACCTGTTGGGGTCATCGATGTCCCCTTGAGTGACGCTCCAGGGTAGCGGGGGCACGCATGCATGCACGGCGGGCGTGAAGGGGCTGGTGTTGATGTCATTCTCCAGCAGCAGCACCTCGGTCTCTGTGTCGCGGTCCCCGATGGGCCCCAGCGTGCGCACGTAGTGGCCGGCCGGGTAGGCGCTGTCCGGCTCCCAGCCGTCTATCGCCACCACTATGCGCTTGTCTGCCAGCGTGGCCGCCTGGAAAGAGAACAGGCAGGTGTCACATGATGTTCGTGCATGGACAGAGAAGGGCCTGTTCAGGCAGCACTGGGTGTGTCGGTTGTCATGCAAGGCATGGCACAAGAGCAGGCAGGTGTCACATGATGTACATGCATCGCAGGAGAAGGAATGCTCTAGGCGTCACTGGATGTATTTGTTCTCGTGCAAGGCATGGCAAATCCACAAGAGCAGGCAAGTGTCACATGATGGACATGCATGGCAACGAAAGGGAATGCTCTAAGCAGCTAATTTGCATTAGGCCTCATGCTAGAGATGGCAAATCCACAAGAGCAGGCATGTCTCAAATGGTGAATATGCATGATGGGACAAGACACTTTTCAGGAATAATTGGACACAGCTCTGCTCAATAACAGACATGGCAGAGGTGAGAGAAGCAGCTCAGGATTCATAATGCTTTCTTCTTCCATTCCTTGTTCCCCTGCTCAGGAAGCCTGGTCTTGATATCTGTAAAATACGGACTTGAAAAGTAGGAATACAACCTTTGCGCACTCTCTTCATAAAACACACTGCATGCAGCCAGGAAGGGTAGGAAAGTGGCCATCACCTGGCGGGTGTGTATGCGGATGAAGGGGAACTTGCGCTCTATGGGGCAGAACAGCATGTTGGCGCCGCCTCTGCGCGCCCCCCGGCCTGGCTGATCCGGCATGAGACTGCCGGCATACCCCCTTGTCCTCCAGTTGCGCCGGATTATTCCCACTACCTTCCCAGTCGGCCGCTTCTCCCCGCTGCTGGCCGCGTCGCCGTAGTGCTCCCCGGGAGCCACCTGCACGTGCGCAAAAAGTTGCTGGTGGGGTCTTTTGTCACAGCTTAATAATGCGCCCAAGCCTCGGGACTTCTCACAAATTTGCGCTAGAGACTAATGTACGCAAACGGTACTTGAAAAAAGTCCAAGATATAGGACTAAAGGACTAAAAGAACAATGTGTTTGGTGGTCTGAACAATCTGAAGGTCAGAATGTCCTCCACCTTCTCATGCAATGAAACATATCATTGACATGTGGTCATCGGGGACACTCTGACCTACAATTTACCAAAATGAAAAACCACGACATTTCCACACCTGAGGTGCAATGCCGGCGCCATCTTGGTCCCGGGCCAGATCCCCAGCTTCCGCTGAGTCAGCATCTTCATCAGCATCAGTCGTCGCAGCGTCTGCCGCATCCTCTGGACCACGCAACCGCGCACTCGCACCCACCTGCATGCACATGCCGCCACATGTCTCACGACCAACTTCCACTATCTATTCAGCTCCCTGACCCCTGCAGCTCCTTCCAAAACATGACAACGTCACCAGATAAGTCTATACTTCTTGCCATTGGCATCTACAGGAGCCCCTATAACCTGTAGGATGCCATCAAGACAGCGATGCAAAAGGCCCACCTGGGTCAGTATTGGGGGTACCAGTAACATGTAAGAATTGCAGACATGGGCTTAATTCTGCAGAGTGTCTCAGGGCGCACCCATTGGTCCTCTGGTAGGAGCTCCACTGCGACAATGTCCCCTTCCAGCGCGCGGTTCATGGCAGTGCGGCCGGCAATCAGGATGTCCTGCCCCACGCTCTCAGAGCCCACATAGCCCTCATAAGGGTTGAACCTGTTCACCCTCAGTGACCCCTGCACAACAGAACACAGCCCATCAAAGAGAGGCAGCCAGAGATGGGAGATGCACTGTATTGGCAACCCCATATGCACATATCTTCCAGGTTAGCACAGCACCTTCCTGCACGATAATATGTTCTTCTGCAAGAAAACGCTCACCAACCAGGAGGGAATACACACAGCACTGCGCAACTACATAGCTGCTCAGAGCTCACACAAGGAAGGCATGCCCAGAAGAAGGAAAGAAAGAGAAGATTAAGACCTCCTGTGTACTGGTGGCCAGGGTGTAGCACCTGGTGCAGCGTGCCAGCCTTGATGCCGGCAGTGATGCTGCTCATGGGCCGGTGGTCCTCGTAGATGCGCTTGCGCTTGACAGACCTGCCAGCGCCAGTATCTATCTCCATCCCCTCCTCGCCATTCGCTTCCCCTGCCACCAGATCCGCCAGCTCGGGCTGATCTGTCAGGCCCCTTGCGTACGCCTGCATGTCACCCAGCACTCTGTAAGTTTTAACCGTTCAATGAAATGAATGCTTGTGACTCTTACGGTTAACCTGCACTGCACTGCTGTTCTAGCAGCTCATGGCACTGGTCCAGGACACTTCTCAAAAGCAGGAACCTCAGTCTCCATCAGGAGACAAACACTGCCAATACATCCCTTATTGAAAGTAAACAAGGGGCTGGACATGCAAGTCAGACAGGGTGGCGGAGGCAGGGAAGGCTCAGGAGGATGAGGGGCGCACATGCACGCTGAGAGCCTTGATGCCCTCGATGGCTGCTTTCTGGCGGTTGTCCACATCGTTGGAGAGCATAATGATGGGCATGGTGGGCGCCCTGCGCATGTACCAGGCTGTCGCCACCCTGATGGCCCTGTCATTTCTGTCGTTCGGGCTCTCGCTGACATCCGCCTTTATGTACGTCTCCCTGCAAACCACAACATACTGCATTAGACACCAAGTGCCAATTGTGCAGGCCAGATCCGCGCCCACATGTAAGATGAGAGCTGGATTTGCCTTGGAGTCGGCGTGCCTGATTGAAGCCACAATGGCAGTAAATGAAGGAAATGCGTGCATAGAGGCTAGAAGTATGGATGCGCGCGTGAAGGAAATAATTTTGGGCTTTCTTACCGGTGGTGGTCGTTGACAAAGACGAAGAAGCGCTTGGAAGGGGAGTCGATGAGGGCTCGCAGGCGCTGGTAGGCAGAGGCGTTGCGGTGGCGCACCTCCTCCAGCACAGTGCCCAGGATGATCACATCCGCAATTGCTGCATGCTCCAAAAAGTCCATCTGCACGCAGTCAAGGCGACAGCACTCTTCAGAACATGTCATACATGCTCACTGATGAACGCCTTATATCAGGTTCTTGACTGAGATTTGGCCAAGTCATCTGTGAATATTCTTCCTTCTAAAGGAGCAACAGGTATTCAATCACAGGTAATGGGGCTCTGGCCATCCTTGTGAAAGGGACTGTGGTAGGGGGGGCACCTGGCTGAGGGCCACATTGGTGTCCACGACAAGGTACTGCTTGGCATCGGCTGCGAGCTTGTTGGAGGCTGCATCTGACTCGGGGTCTAAGGGCGTGCCACTCCAGATGTCATCTCGCAGGTAGTGCTCCTTGTTCACCTGAAGCAGACGGCTGGGACTCTTGGCTGACGCCCAATGATGCAGGGATATGGCATGCATTCAAAATATAGCCTCTCCAACGACAGCTTCTCATGATAGAGATGCCAGATGATCAAAATGCCAGTGCCGAATGCAACTCCAAGGAGGGATTCTTGTAAGCCAGCAGTTACTTTCACTTAGTACGATCTGATAAGCACATGGCTACGTACCTGGACAGTCTTCCCCTTTTTGGTCAATTTGATGAACTTCTTATGCTGCAGCATTGTGATGAGTGGATTTTCACGTTGCCATATATTGGATGTTGGTTGGACGGCTCATAATACTCAATTGTACTATGCAATCCTAGCTTCTGTTCGGGATCTGCGAGCAAGAAATCACAGATCATCAGAGGCATTGAGGTCCTGAGATATTCATTATTGCGAACAGTGTCAAAGTGCACGACTGCAACGTTCCGACATCGGCTTTCGGAAAATTGTGGAAACGCCGTCGTCCTGACGTAATGCTCCCCAGCGCAACCATGATGTGAGTTTCCACAAGTCATGCAGCACAAAATAAACGCGAATACGCAGAGTCTTTTGTATTGTCTGTGAAGAGGTCTGTAGCTTTGTTTAATCTTCTCAGCACAGCAGGACTAAGGAGTCCAGAAAGGTAGATCTCAAAGGGCTTTCGGTGCTCAGGAAAGCATCAAATACGAGATCGAAAGTAAATAATATTTAAAGAAAGATCAACGAAAAGCATGCGATAGAACCCAGGAGCCATCAGTTGCAGAGAGACATCTCAGAGAACATCAGGAGCTTGGACAAACAGAGATGGCTTCTAATCTTGACGAAGTGGGAGAGAGGTCGGACTTTCCTATAGTATGTGAGACATGCTTAGGCCCGAATCCATATGTGAGGATGCAGAGGATAGAATTCGGAGGGGAGTGCCACATCTCTGGCCGCCCATACACTGTCTTCCGATGGCGCCCAGGCAACGATGCACGGTATGTCTTCTATCCCAAAGGCCTGATATACTATGCATGTTGATGTGCTTCCATCCTGTGACGTCTACCGCTTCGCCCATCACATCTGTGTGATCCCCAGGTTGCTTGTGCTGAAGAGATACCTTACGTGTGCCCTTTACCAGTGCTGGCGTGTGCAAAACAGAGTTGCTATACGATAATCGTGACCTCCCCGCCTTTACCACAGCTTAAGCCTCTTACTATGTCAGTTCACTCTGTTGTTCTCCTGCAGGTACAAGAAGACCATCATCTGCCAAGAGGTGGCCAAGGCGAAGAACGTATGCCAGGTGTGCCTGCTGGACCTGGACTACAGCATCCCGGTGCAGGCCAGGGATGCTGCGCTGGGAATAGAGGACGAGGTGCTGCCAGAGAGCGATGTGGGCAAGGAGTTCAAACTGAAGGAGCTGGAGAACGCAGGCACCTTGGATTCATCATACTCAAAGGTGAGCCCTGCTGCCTCCTCAGCTTGCCACATCTCGTCCTCTTGTGCGGTCCAGGGGATCTGCATAGCAATCAGCACACGTGCATATCCCCTTGCTTGCACAGGCGGATAGGCCGTTGCAACTTGAATAGGGAATGTCTAGAATGTCATTGCATGGTCATGAGAAACATGTCAACTGCTGAGTGTGCATAGGCGCAGGAGACTTCCCAAGCAATTGCCTTGAATGTATTACAAGAAATTTGCTCAGATAACAAGAAGGGGGTTGCATTTGTTGTGATTGACGTCATCAAGTCCTTCAAGCAGTTGCTGACAAATCTGTTCTGCTTGCGCTGCCGCAGACGCAGGCAAACGACAAGATCCTGAAGATGCAGCGCACGACGCCGTACTACAAGCGCAACCGCGCGCCCATTTGCTCCTTCTTCGTGAAGGGCGAGTGCAAGCGCGGAGCCGAGTGCCCCTACCGCCACGAGATGCCTACCACAGGGCCCCTGGCCGAGCAGAACATCAAGGACCGCTACTACGGAGTCAACGACCCTGTGGCCAACAAGATGCTTGCGCGCGTGGACGCCATGCCCAAGATCGAGGCGCCTGAGGACCGCGAGATCAAGACACTGTGAGTCCCCAGTCCCTCCCTGCCCTTTCCAAGGCCATGAGTCACCTACTCTGTTGCGCAGCAGAAGTAGGTATTTCTTGCAAGTGGAGGCAGCCTAGGGCCAGATGCAGAGAAAGGTGCTGAGCAGACTCGTCTGCATGGCTCGAAAGAGGGTGAATTGCTCGCGGATTGTTACTGTTGCGGTGTTGGGATATTGTCTGACAGTAAGCCTGTCTGGCATGCAGGTATGTGGGGGGCTTGGCGCCAGAGGTGGAGGACCAGGACTTGAGGGACCACTTCTACCCCTACGGAGAGATCTCCAGCATAAAGGTGGGCATCGTCCCCCTGCCATCCGCCTTATCACTTCCTGGGTTTACTGACTTGCAGTCCAGGTACACATGGGTGGGCGCTGGTCAGCTACAGAAGGCATCACATGGCTGGAGAGTATGTGAACTTGAAGCTGGCTTTGTTGCGCAGATCCTCTCGGCGCGGCACTGTGCGTTTGTGACGTATGCGACGCGGCCGGCGGCGGAGCGGGCGGCGCAGGAGCTGCAGCACAAGCTGATCGTGCGCGGCCAGCGCGCCAAGCTCATGTGGGGCAAGCCGCAGGAGAAGAGGACGCTTGAGTACCAGGACGGGATGGCGCCACCGGAGGGGGGCCCCCGGCCACCGCCCATGTCCATGCTTCCACCGCAGGTCTGTGACATTCTCACTCCCCTCCACTCTTGCTGTCCTGATTGTTTTCCTCGCATCTCTTCTTATCTCAAGAGTGTGAAGTGGTGATGGTTGAATGTAAATGTTTCCAAGTTGCTGAGCTGCTGACGGTTGTGGTTCTGGTGTGCAGGTGGCGATGCAGATGGGCGGAGCGGTGCCGTTCGGGGCTCCACCGGGCCCCAACTTCTTCAACCTGCCGCCGGGAGGCGCACCGGGGCAGCTGTACCCCTCCATGGATCCCTCGCAGGCCGGCACGCGCGCGCAGCGCGACGGCGGCGCCCCCGGCGAGGCCGGCCCGTCCTCCAAGCGCGCGCGGGGCCCCGAGGGTGGCTACATGCCAGGCCCGGGCTTCTATGGGCCGCCGCCGGGGGCTGCAGGGTTCCCTTCGGGGCCCGGCCGCGGCGGCGCGATGCCGCCGCCGTGGGCCGGCGGTGCCGGCCTGGGCGGCTTTGGCGGTGGCCCGCGGCCCCCGCCCGGGTGGCGGCCGGGGGGTCCGGCCCCCGCAGGCGTGCCGATGGCGGCCGGGGGGCCGGCAGCCGCGCCTAGCGCCGACGGCAGCTGATTAGTGCTGTTTTGAGGGCATGTCTGCCCTTTGCATCGTTGCTGCACACAATTGTGGCATGCGGGCAGCTGCAGAATGTTGGGCATGAACAGAGAGAAGTGCAGTGGCAAGGATTATGTCCATTTGATCTGGGACAGATGCGACAGTCCTGTGATCACATCTCTACAGCGGTGGTATATGAGCAGGTTTGAGTTATAGAGCGGAAGGAGTCTTCTTTGATCAAGAACTCTGCTAGGTATTTGCACATGCTTGAGCTCTAATTGGATATTTAATTGAAAGAGCATTCTTTTCGAGCTGTTCAGCATCACAACTTTGCTGCAGGATAGATTTTGCATAGTACAAATATCGATTTGAGTTGGAGCATGAAGGAGAGCAGCTTCCCTGCCACCATAAATATTTGACCATGAACATGTGCTCACATGCCATGATGCAGCTTACATATTTCAATTGTTCCCCACCATCAATGTATGGGCTCGACCCCATACATTGACTGGCAAACTTAAGTGGGAAATCAAACCTCTGACAAAGCATGTATTGAAAAGTCTTCAAGCAAGTTGCACTGCACAGCAAAATCTAATATGCATGGTCTCACCATAATCAAGCTCGATCATTTCAGTCATTGGAATCCAGTGTAAGGCAGTACTACAAACTGACACAAGGACACATTATCTAAAGCAGTGCATCCAAGGTATCCAGCAGAATGCTGGGAAACTCGAAATTAGGACGTACAGCATACCGCATTCAATCAGTACTGTCTTCCAGATGAGCGTTTATCGCCAAGACTATCCCAGAACTTTCTCTTTTAAACATTCTCTGTTGTGAAGCAGCACAGCAGATATTGGACATCTTTCAGGGAATTTGGCTGGGATTCCAATCCAATATGTGCTCTGGCGTGAAACCCAGGATCCTCAGCTCATTCACCGTCTGCCCCTGCTGTGCATTGGCTCTGCATCCCAGGCCCACGGGTGCTGCATGCCAATCGCAGGCTTGCTCACCGAGCCAGCCCTGCTGACTGCCGGTGACTGTGTAGCTCGGGGCGTTCCCTGCCAACACCCATCCTCATTTCAGTCCACGCCCATACATCTAAACCCAATGCGCATAGTTGTCTTGCTTTGCAGCATGCGAGACTGCAGTGGGTTGTCATGGCAGCAAGAAACAAGATGTGCGCACCTGCACTGAGGGTGTCGCACTGCCGGCTGGGAAAACCGAGCAAGTCCTGCTGAGTGCTGGTGACTGTGTAGCTCGCGGCGTACCCTGCCAAACATACAATCCTCAGCTTATTCCATGCGCATGCATCAAAATTATGCGTATGATTGCTTTGCCGCGCACCCCAATAAACCCCAATGTCCGCAAATGATCATGCTTGCAGACTTGCTAGCAGACCATGCGCAGTGGCATGCATAGGAGACTGCAGTGCATTGTTGAGGCAGCAAGAAAGATGCGCTCACCTGCACTGAGGGTGTAGCAGAGCCGGTTGGGAAGACCGAGGAGCGGTGCACTGCAGGGGCATGGATGTGTTTCACCCGCAGCTCTGGTGCAATCCACTTCTCTGAAGCCGCGCCGAAGTTGAAGAAGCCTTCCTGCACCAAGAATGGTGCACCGCTCTCATTCCCTCCACGGCAACCACAGGGGACTCTATACTAAGTAAGTTGGATAAGAATCCTCTGCCAACTACAAATCAAGGGAAGAAGCAAAATGCACCGCAAGTCATTCTTGACAGGACGATGAAGCAAGGGAAGCCCGCTCAGAGCTCTCACTGAGCGGGCTAGTGACCTGCAAGTGATGCATAGGAACGGCACTTCTATGAGCAGCCCATCATTACATGTCCAGGGAAGCGAGTGCAGCTGTCGCACCTCTCTGCACAGCTCCTTGTTCACAGCCTGCCGATCCGCCTCCTTGTGCATGCGCTTGAACAGTGCATTCTCTGCCGCTGCGCGCCTGTTCAGCTCGTTGTCTTCATGCTGATGCGCGCGTCTGGCCCGCGCCTGATGACACAATGCATCCATGCTTCACAACAACAAACAAGCGCAGGAGGATATCAGAAAGTATAGCAGCATGTTTTCCCTTCTTCCTTTCAGCATGCATTGCTTTTGCCATGACAACTGCTCTAGGTCGAGCATGACCAGGCAAGACATCAGGAGGATATTCACACACCGCTACATGCTCTGGGATCGACAGGGCTGAGATGGTCCACGGCCGCTCAATCTGCGCGCTGAGCTGCTCGGGGTTATGCCCCTGCCTCTGGATCCAGCGCATTTCTTCCTCCTCCTCCCTCTGCTTGATAGCCTGCTTCTCCTTCACCCTCTGCTGCTCCACCTGTTGCACCTCCTGCCTGCATGCATGAAAGGCACACCTGTTTGCCACCTTCATAAGGCAGGCTTAAAGGGCATACGTTCACCATTGGGCACAGACATGATGCTTGAGGGCACAGGCCAGTGTACAGACCTGTACTCTTCAGGTTGGCCATACAGACTCTTCCGCAGTCGCTCCTCAGTGTGAGCTTTGCTGGCCCTTCTCTGTGTCCAGTACGCCTGCGAATGTTCACCGGAGCGCCTTTCTCAGGGTTCCATGATGGTCAGGATGCGAGTACATCCCTTTCTAGAAATACGTTGAGTAGATCTAGGAAAATTAAAGTAATCTGAGACCTTGGTCGAGCACTGTCCTCTTGGGTTTACCTCGTCATTCTGATGTTCACGTTCGCTGTTTTCCTGGTTGCCAAGACTTGCAGATTTCCTGTGCCGGTGCAGAATTGAGGGTCTGAGATTTGGCAACATAGCGTCGCCTGTGCCCCAACAAGCTGACCTGCCGTACAAAACACTATGTTAGTGTGCCTTGATATCCTATTTCAACCTTGTTTGCTTCGACCATTGTGCCAGGGAAGCATAGTTGTATTGGTCTGGGGAAATCTTGTTATATATGCCGTTGGTAAAGATATGCTCCTTTACAAACGTTAGAAGTATTGAAATCATTACCTTCCTCTGTTATCAAGAAACACCAGGCTTGCGTTGTTGTACTTCGGAGCAAGAAGCCGTGCTGGGCCGAGTCGTTTAGATGCTAACTCCCAAACCTGAGGTGACTAGTCAGGCAGGGGCGCGCAACCTCAGTGGGCTGGGCTATGGCTACAATCCTCTTTGGCGACCGCTCGCATCCGCTGCTCAGCAAGAACCTTCTGTCGCCCTTGCATTCTTTCCTTTTCTTCGTCCGAAACGATATAAGCCCTTGGGTTGAGTCCCCTTGCTGGGGGGTTTTGAGCAGGAGCCCTTCTGCATGGGCTGCAGCTGCAGTGAAGAAGTGACTTCACCATTGAAAGTCAGGCTCCAGTTGTAATGTTACTATCACCTTCATGTAATAGCGCTCTCTTTGCTGAAGCCATGCATGGCCATATTTTGCAGATCCGCTTGGGCAATGGGTTCCTGTGGGATCCGGATATCCCACGGCCTAGCTGACATGATATCATGAATTCCACCGAAAATGAAGCAGTGCTGTACATCTTTCACGATGTCATCATCATGACCGGTCTCAACAAAAGCCTCCTCAACACGTTCATTTGCTATGTCCAGCCAGCTTAAGCTTGTTGCCTCACAAATGTCACATGAGCGGTTCACAAATGGCCTCTAGCTAGCTAAATCATTCAACCTAGATGTACCTCATGAGCTCAGGACAAGCCATCTAGTGGAAGCATACTATAAGTACACTTTTGCCTCGCATGAAGCTCTCGCACTCGCTCTCACTCTGCAGATTGCATCTCAAAGTGTTGCCCGGCTAGATTGCTCGAAAACATCAGCGTCAGCATTTCAGAAAGCATGAAGCCAGCAGACCATATATACAACACTGCTCTATTCTAGGAAGATAAATAAGCAAAACAGCACTACATGCCATCCACCTTGCAACCCTGCATTCCCAGCTGTACCAACCCCTGGATAAAAGGCTCCTCCTGCTCTAACTATACCTCACTCATCTTCCGAGCCAAGATGCATAGGCTGCTAGATAATTTAGGTGTCTCTCTCGATCAAAATGACGCTGCAGCGGGCAGCGCACTTCACGCTCAAGCCATTGCAGAGCCTTCTCTGCTCCGTGAGAGCCTCTTCACCATTTTATTGCTAATCTCAAGCTGCACGCTGTTGTGCCACCCAAAGAGCATGCCTCCTATACTCTTGCTGCTTGCTGTGTCTCAGGAGACACTCCGGCTCTCAGCACAACAGCGCTGCAGCCACCGCATGCCATCGGCACACCCAGCTCACTATTGGATAAGCGCGCATGACTTATCACCTCTCGCCGCCAGGTCAGCATATGGGCCCTGTCCTGTGACCCCCCCATGCCACCGCCATACCTCCTCAGACGTACCAGCGCACATAACTCAGCACCACATCACCGTCCATGACTCATCGCCAGGTCAGCGCGCGAGCCCCAAAGTTGGCCCGTTCGGGCACCTCGGATCAGCAACGCATCGGTGCACATGACACATCGCGACATCAGCACCAGGTCAGCGCACGGGCACGGAGTCGACCCGGTCGAATACCCTGGTGACTCATGGCCGCATCAGCACCAGCGCTGAATGCCACATCAGCGCCTTCACCGCACGGGCATGGAGCTGGCGCGGTCGGGGACGTCGGCGGCGGCGATGTTGTAGAGGTTGACGATGGAGTCGCCGCCACCGGAGGCCAGCGCCAGCTGGTAGGGGTGGAACGCCAGCGTGTTGACCGGCCCCGGCCGGCGCGAATCCAGCAGCGAGGTGGTCGCGCGGATCACCCCCAGCTGCTCCCCCAGCGCGCTCCACAGCTTCACCACCTGCGCAGTGACATTTGAGCCCACATCAGCGCTTGTGTGCAGGTGTGGTTGTGCATGCAGTCCCCAACAACCCCACGGCAAGTGCTCCCCCCCTTTTAGCGCTGCTTTGCTCATGCGGTGAGCTTGCCAGGTGTAGCTGGGAAGAGCAGGGATCCCACTTAAATTTCAAGACCCAGCTAACGCACTCATTTTCCGTGGGGGACTAAGCAAGTGTATCATGTCCATATCCAAACTTCGATGCAGCTTATTAGTAACAAAAGATTCTGATGAGTCATTAAGCAGGTGCAGTAAGTGCCTGGCAAGCCAGCATGTAAAGAAGCAAGCAATGTTCTGGCTCCTGTGCATACCAGCTAAACCCAGGACATACTGCAATTGGCCTGGTCTGCATTAACATTGAGCCGCAATGCAAAGATGTGGGCCCCCATGCCTGTGTGGCGGTGCCGGTGGCGAGCAGCGGCGAGTGGGGGTGCGCGGCCAGAGCCGACAGGTTGCGGCTGGTCGCGCTCGCATTCACGGTCTTCCACACTCCCAGCGCGCCTGTGCCGCCGCCTGCGGTTGCGCCGGTGCCGGGGACGGCGGCGGATGCGTCTCCGAGCATGCGGAAGTCAATCATCTTCATCTCGCCGTCGGCTGCCGCCGTCACCAGCTGATCCTTCAGGCCGCCGGGCTCCAACGCCATTCCCACCTGCGCACAGAAAAGGCCCGTTGGGTAAGTCGATATCCCTGTGAATGGGAGGTCTGACAAGTATGATCTCCATTAAATGATCTTGGAGAAGCATCACTGGCGATAACACAATGATCTTATATAGAGGATCTCTTCAAATCAAATACATCTATAGAAGATCTCTTTGTGATCGCAAGTGGTGCCTTCTCAGACCCTTCAATATGCAATTGTTGCCACAGATAGACCAATCCTTTGACAAATTGGGAAGATTTGCATTGTCATGGAGCAGATTTTGGCCCGCATAAGAGATCCTACCATCCAAGGGTCACAATCACCATGCAGAGCCCTTGTGGAGGTGGGCAGGAGGGGGTAGGGGAACTTGCCATGGGGGAGCTGTGAGGCTTGAGGGAAGCGGCGGCAGTGCGGGGGCTGCGCAGGTCATACAGCAACACTGTGCCGCTTGCCGCAGCCGCTACCATCAGCGGGTGGTGCCGCGAGACACCCAGCCGCTGCACCACTGTGCCTGCCTTCCCGGCTGCCGCCTTATCCTCCACCGCAACCTGGAGGACACCATCAAATATTCAGATCACAATGTAGCAGTAAGTGTGGTGGGAATCGCTCTTGCGTGTAAAGGCGGCACTCTTCTTCATGTCTAGGCCGCCTTCTGCACACATGCTTTCAATGGCCATCAGAAGACACTCTTGTGCCACATGGGGAATGCAGTCATTGGATTTGCAGGATCTTGTGCAACAATGCTCAGTAAAAGAAAGAGGTTCAGGTAGATCCAGCAAGATAGGTGGTTTGTCATCTGTCATGTCAACATAATAGACAACTTGGATGAGCAGGACTGCTATATGCAAGAACACATTATGAGTGTGCAATCATGGGTGCAATGGCATCAGCAGCTCACCTGTTCCACGCAAAGCTCCTGCTGCAGATTCCACAGGTGCACCGTGTCGGGCGTGCTGCCGCCCACAGCCAGCAGCGTGCCGGCATTCAGGTGCTCGCTCCACTCGTACGCTGTCGGCGCTGGCGTCCTTGGCACCGGCCCTGCTTCCCCCGCCGCCAGTGGCACAGCCTGTACGCGACCATGCTCCCTCATGAAGCTCAATTGATGTTTTGCTTCAAGACTGCACTGCTCCAATAAACGCCGTGCCCGGCCACCATGCTGCTCTCAAATGCAACTCATTGAGAGGACTGCTGAGCACTTCATGACACTCTTCTGACCTTGCAACCCAAAAGCTTTCAAGGAGGCCGCGATTACCACTCATCTTTGCTAGTCTTTACGACTATACTTACTGGCATAAAACAGGGCAAGGTTTAGAGGCGTGAGAGGAGATCTGCGTGCGGAGGCGCACCTGCCAGGCGGTGGCGAGGCGCTGGGTGCCGCGAAAGGTATAGTCGCGCCACACGCGCACAGACCCGTCCGCAGCGCCCACCATCAGCAGGCCAGCCTGCATACACGACAACAACTGTTCTTACCGTCACTTCTTTTGAGGCATGCCGACTGCAGTCTCATCTTGTGTAACTGCTCAGGGACCCTTTTCAAGGAACTGGACACACGCTGCTGCATATCTAGACCCCAAAGGTCACAAGAGAACTAATGTTTAAGTGTCCACTACGAAATGGCGGGCGCGGACATGGACAATTGGTGAGCTGCAGTACACATCAGAGGGGCGAGAATTTCACGGAAATCGTGAAGTGCGCATGTGCTGCAACTGCAAAAATTGAGAATGGGAGGACACGGCCACACATTAAAGGTACGCAAAAGGCAAAAGTGGCGCAGGGGGCGCGCCTGGGCCTCGTTGAGCTGCCAGAGGCCGACGACAGAGGTGGGCCGTTCGGACGCGAGGTGGAACGCGTTGACGAATGTGGAGTGGCGGTGGTTGTACACGCGCACGGTGCCACGCTCGTCCACGCCCACCAGCAGCGGCCGGAACGGGTGGTGCAGCAGCGCAGCCACGCCGCGGCACTCAAAGTTCACCGTCGTCACGTGCTCCCGCAGCCGCGCGTTGCGGCCCACCGCCCTGTGCCGTGCACAAACTTGAAGGTCAAACAAAACTGCCAATTCGCGTGGTCAATTCTTCTAAAAGCCCACTGTATGTGTATTCAGTGCACGAAAATCGGTGACAGCATGTGCTGATCAATTTTTCGGACAGGCATGATTTCCGCCCATTCCTCACAGCTGCCACTTTGACGCACCATTGGTGCTATAACAAGAGGAAGCACGGGTTCAGCCTCAAATATAACACTAAACAGTCAGTGCAAGGGCGCGCGGTGCCGGTCAGCCTCCTGACCTACAAAGAGCATCACTGACATTATAATTCCAGGCAAAGCAATCCAGACAAAGGAGATTGGCGCACATGCAGGCCTGGCGTTTCTCCTCCCGCTCCTTTAGGCGGCCGGCCGTCCTGGAGGGATCGTGCGTGGAGAACGGGCTCTGCCCGGCGCTGCCCAGCGCTGCAAACTCCAGCTCACCCTCATAACCCCCCGGTGGCTGCAAGACATTTTCTTCTGTCAGCGCCGGCATGCTTGGTTAAAACCCCATGGCATGCATGCTGCCAATCGGTAGATAGGAGGCTGCCTTACATACCGCGGCTGAATACAAAACTCAACAAACAGTCTTACTCATATGAGCAATATCAGGCAAGAGACTCAGCGCCTGCATGCTTAATGAAGACCCCATGGCTTGCATGCTACCGACTGGTAGAAAGGAGCTTGCCTCTCACACCAAAGGCTGAGCCACATGTAAAATGACGGTCCTAGTCACAGGAGGAACATCAGACGAGCAGAACGTTAGAAGAAAGGATGCATGCCTGCTGGCTCAGCAGGGGCCGGGAGAAGTACTCGCAGCTGCTCTTGTACACCAGCGATGCCGGCAGCTTGGCTTTCCTGCTGAGCCCCCCGCCGTTCAACTGCACATTCAGCACCCGCGTTCTCAGGATCAATAAATTGCCGCTCACCGGTCACAGGTATGAGCATGCAGGGCATGGATGCGAAGTGAGGGAGGGTGACAAGGGGTTGTACCATTGCAGGCGGGCGCGGGGGGAGGTGGTTGTTCTGCGTGGAGCTAGGGCTCGCACTGCCAGGGCTGTAGCTGGGGGATGTTGCAGTTCGCGCTGAGGTCACATGCCCATTGGCCGCCAACTGCACGTGCACCGGAAAACACCTTCAGCTTGCACGGCAGCTCAAACATCTTAGGCATGAGGGCATCTCCATGCTCAGAAGACAACCGGCAAGAAAAGAGAGCTGGAAATGTCCTGAACAATGTGCGGCATGCTTTCCGAAACGACTTATCCCTGGACTGACCTGGCAGAATAGTAATGCAGTCTACTTGTTACACCCAAACGCATGCAGACATACCGGTTTGAGCACGTAGGGTCGTCGCGCCGCGGGGTTGGGGAGATGAGCAGGAAGCGAAGGAGAAGGCGGGGAAGAGGACGCGGACGCCGGCAGCGGCCGGCCATGGGTCGTGCTGGAGCGCCACGAGCGCCACTTGCCGCTGCCGGAGCCGCCCACGCTGCCGCCGGAGCCGCTGTTGGCCGCGGCGGCCGCCGCCGCGTCTAACGCGGCGTACGCGGAGGATGACAGCGCGGCCGCGCTGGACGCCGCGCGCGCCGCCATGCCAGCGGCCGGCAGCGGCGCCGTCGCGGACGCTGCAGGGCACACACATACTGCATTAAAAATCAATACGCAGATGTCGGGCCAGGGTACCATGCAATAAGGCCGACAGAACAAGAATTTTGGTGGCAGCGGTGTGACGCTGCAGTGCACACGCACTTTGCATCAGTAGCAGAACACATGCAGGCTGGGCGATTTGCACTAAGGCCCACGGAACTAATTATTTTTGAGAACAGCGTCAACATCTCTGCAGCTTTCCCAGAAGAGGCGTGGTCCAGCCTTCAAATTTCTGGAAGAAGTTGCGGCTGGAGCACATCAGGGAGTGTTTGCAGGGGCGCACCTGGCAGCCACGTGGCCTCTGCAAGCTCCACGCCAGCCACTCGCAGCACTGCGGCGCCGGCGGCAGCGACCATCGGAGCCGGGTCGGTGGCGAGCGTCACAACGGCATGCAGCAGGTGCTGATACAAGCCGCCGCCAACGCGCGCCGCGTCTGCAGACGCATAGACCGTGCCGCAGCCAGCGCCGCCGCCGCCGCTCGGCGGGCTGCCGGCCTCGGACGGCGCCGCCAAATGCGCCGCTGTCGGCGAGTTCGGCGATGTTGGGCCCACTCTCAGCGTCGCCTCAAAGCCGTCACCTAAAGCAGAATGGCACGTGCTTGAGCGGGCATTGGCTGCTAGCAAGACGGTGCACTCTGATACTGGCAAAACAGATCAAGGACTCCCCCTCTTCAAGGCCTCTCTCCACTGGTGTCCTCTCTGCCCACACAGACAGTCTTTTGTCGACTGCATCACGACATGCGCTACGAGTGAATGAAGACGCCAATGAAGAAGAGGTCCCGGAGAGGGAAAGTTCTGTTTCTTAGCAGAGTGAGCGGTGCACATTGCGAGGGAGCAGTACCGGATGATGCTCTGCAGACACCTGGCGAGGCGGAGAAGTTGCTGTCGGAGGCCGGCCGCGGCAAGCCCGCTCCCGACGGCCTCCTGCTCTCCAGCATGTCTGCACCAGCCATTACAACATCAGCCATCAAAGACAACAGTGTTGCAGGACCCGCCTGTTGCTAAAAAATCATCTGTCCAATATATGTCCCACGTTCTTATGCAGTACTTGCACATGCTGGAAGCCAGAGCACAAGTTCTGTCCTTGGAGCAGGTTGTGGCGAGTCAGAGGCGCAACAAAGCGGCACAGCTGAAAGCAGCAGGCTTCCACCATCACTGCAGATTGTGGTATGTTACCAGGGTGGTGCAGGCAAATCACAGCGTGAGGAGCTGGAAAAGAACAAAATACAGTAGTGGCAACACCTGAGGTGGACCCGGCATGGCCGCCGGCGTCGCGCAGATTGACGGCGGCGTCGTGGGAGGACGACAGGCGCTCGAGCAGGCGCGCAGGGACGCTCTCAGAGGGCGCCGAGCGCGCGGCCGGCGGCGACTGGCCGCTCGGGGCCGGCGCGGGGGCAGCGCTGGGCATGTCCCGCAGCATGCGGCTCATCTGCCTCTGGTGCTCGTGCACCGCGTCCTGCCGGCACAATGCACCGCCAGAACATATGAGCCTCTGAAGCATATTAGCAGGCTGTTTTCCAAGAACAGCCTGATAGTCATCGTCACCTGACAGGGTGAGATGTATGTCCCTCTGTCCAGGCGATGCAAGGTAACGGTTATGATGCCACAGCAGTGAAATTGATCAGGAAGATATGGCAGGTGTGGGCACCTGAAACAAAACGGCGTGTGCCTCTGCCAGCCTAGCGAGCCCCACGGCGACCTCAGCCCTCACCAGCGGCGAGGCGTCATACACGGCCTGCACATGTTGCATTGGCACGTCACACTACATCAAAAGCGACATGAGGCAATCATGAATGTCAACTTTGGCTCGGCGATCACTCCCAGAATAGACGCAAGAGACATTTGAACAAGGAATACTGTAAAGGAGATGTAGGCAGGACGGCTTGATTGCAAGGGAGCTGACCAGGAGCAGGTAGCAGGCAATCTCGCGCTCGCGCTCCACTCTCTGCCTGTGCTCGGGGACAGATGCAGAGCCGCCATTCTCGGTGTCCCACATCATGTCCAGCTCACCAACCTGCATCCACCAAATGCAGAGGCTCACTTTCTTTGAAGAGAGCTGTCTGTGGGCGTGATGAATGATAGTGAGCATTAGTCAGGCAGGAGGGAGAGACTCCTCGCAGATCCTGCTGCCAGGCGTGGTCTGCAACCACATGCAGCAGGCCGCCAAGGCAATGTCCTTCTACAACACCTTCCTGATGCAACTTGATGAGGACAATAGCGACCCACGCAGCTGTAGCAGTGATCACACTCTGTTCTTTGCTGCGTGGCTCTTGAGACCTCCGCAACAAAGAGGTGCGGAGAAAATGCCATGTCAAAGAGGGCGTTCAGCGCACCTGTATGCAGATGGAGAGCGCAAAGACGGCAGCCGCACGGACTTCTGGGTGAGGACAGAGCAGCAGCTTGGAGAGCAGTGACAGCGCATCTGCACACCAATGACTCATCAGTACCTACTGACTACTTCCACAGAGACCAGACCAAATTACGCTGAAACTCTCGATTGGCTGCAGTCGAGTCTGCAGTCCTCAACAGCATGTGCCGGAAACCTCAATCCGATCCATTTGTCGCGGCCTGTGATGCGCGCCCCTGTGAGGCCTTCCAATGTGAGGCCTGCACCCCTCCGGGGTACGACGGACACTCATCTCTCAAATGGTCAGACAGTCTTTGATGAAGCATTCAAGGAAGTCTGGTCAGGGAATGAATGGGAAGAGGTGCACCTGAGGAGACCTGCGCGATGAGGTCGGCCTGGTCCTCCACCAGACGGCCCAGGCTGAGGCACAGCCACTTCACCAGCAGGGGCGGGCTGGTCGCCCCCCGCTGCGCCACCGCCGGCAGGTTCGGTCCCCCCGCCTGCATCAATGAGTCAGCAATCAGCCCCCGCACTGCAAATACAACGCCGGCCCCAATAAGCCACCACAAGAGGTCCTCACAATCAGAATCAATTCTCCTGGCTTCAAGATGTAGCCAGCCTCGCTCTGGCAAGCAGGCTGCATGGAAAGTCCATGCTGAATCGCTTGATGCTGGAAAATTGAGCAGCTGAATTGAGTACTTGCCCGGTGCCTTCTCAGGGGCCAGCATCACTGGCACAAGGCTGAAGCAGTTGGAGTGGTTCGGAATGCGATGTCCACAGGAACATTCATGACTTCCTGTCAAATTGCCTGAAGCATAAGCTAGCAAGCCTGGCGCGCACCGAAGAGGCGAGGAGGGAGAGCAGCTTGGGCAGCAGACCCTGCTCGGCGCACAGCAGGCGGCCGCGCGGGTAGCCGTCGCAGATGACTGCCAGCACAAAGGCGGCCTGCGCACGCGACTCCGCACTGATGCCCGGCTCCGCGCCCTCCAGGTACTTTATGAAGTAGTGGTGGCCCCCATCCTTCACCAGGTCCGCCTGTGGGACAGGTCACTCTCTCAACGCATGAGTCATTCCCTGCACCCATGTGCCTAGTCCTGATGCTAGTACGAGCGAAGGATTTGCTTGGAGATGGCCAGAACGTATGCCAATATGTTCGAGTAAGTGACCTTCTAAGACAAGCACGGATATGAATTAGTATCAGGTACGCTGAATTGTAAGGGTGACTTGCATAGCAAAGCCTTGCGCAGGCATCACCTGGCAGGACTTGTCGAGGGCGAGGATTTTGGTCCAGATGAACACGAGAGTGGTGCGCAGGTCGGCGGCGGTGGTCTGCAGCAGCTTGAGCACATAGGGGAAGATGCCCACTGAGAGCGCCAGGTCCACTGCCCAGCTGCCCATGTCCAGGAAGCGCCCCAGCAGAACCAGCGCTCGCAGCCTGTGCACCTGGCTCAGCAGCACCTGCGCGCGCACATGCCGGCTCATGTTGTCATCCTGTTGTGCCCGTCACAAACACTTTTCTTACCGCCACATGGGTCGCTGATACACTGGGATCAAGCCTTGGTACATGTTCCCCTCCTATCCTCCAGCTCTATCCTTGCTGTGGGGTCCTTCCCAATCCTATGGTACTCCCTTTCACATTCCCTTTCCGAGCCTCTTGTGCTAGAAACCATTTTCTAGCACAATGAGAAGTCACTCTGAGCATTTATAATTCTGCACGCCCAGCAAATCACTGCGCCACGCACGACAATGCTGGACAGACAGCATGCTTTTACCAGATAATGCAAATACATCAAGGTCCGTCGATTGGAAACGATCCCCACGGAGTCAAGAGACTTGCCTGCAGCACGATGGGCAGCTGCTCAGGGGGCTGCTTCATGGCGGAGCCGTGCGCGAGCCACAGCTCGAAAGCCGTCAGCTGCTCTGCAAAGAAGGGCGAGGGGCGGAACTCGGCCTCTGGGTCGTTGTTCAGCAGCGCTGGCAGCTGCAGCAGGCACATCTCCGCCGCCATGTCCCAAGCCTGAACGCCCAAAATTGCACCAAGTCAGACACGCAATCTGTACAGAGCAATGCATGAAGCAAACTTCGTGTCTCCCAAGCATGCAACATATGGTATGTTGAGCATATGATAGGGCAGCTTTATTGGGGCAGCTCCAAACCTCCCAAGTGTGAGACTAAGACAGTGACAAACTCTCACTTGTGATGCATGCAAGTGTGCATGTCTTTTGCCATGGTGGTGTGGTGACGAGGGATAGTGGCAGTGTGGTGGTGGAGTGAAGGCCTGACCTGCCACATGGGGTGCTGGTGGGTGGGAGGCAGGCGGGGGTAGGACACCGGCGTACAGCTGGCGGCACGCATTATCCGCTCTGCTAAAAGGAAGTTGCGAAAAAGCGACGCTACAAGCAGGTCCTGCACGAACACCAAAGTGTCGCTCAGCGACCTGCTCTCTCTGCTCTCTCAGTGCACATATGGCTGGAGACAGTCTTGCAATGCTTGTGAGAACCCACACCTGGCTACCATTCACAAATTTATAATTTGAACCCACCAAGCAATGATGGATTCATCATGATGATGACGTCCATGAAGGCATGATACGTTCGTCGCTCACATTGACATGTGAGCACACCATGCCTCATGCTTCGAGCACATGACACTGCCAGGGTGCAGCTAACTACTGGGCTCACCTGTCTGAACAGGCGCTGAAAGAGGCTGCGGGGGAGCATGTTCCAGGCGATGGTGTCGGTGATGGCGGTGAAGATCCAATTGAGCTCGCCCAGGGGGGTCTTCCTGTCGGTCTGCTTCCCCGGTATCCGGTCTATGAGCTCCTTTGTGAGGCCCTCCGCCCTCAGCAGCGACCGCGAGCAGAACCACCTCAGCGCCACCTGCATCACACCAGCAATCGACATGTCAGCATAAATGTCACAAGGACCAACAAGACTACAAGATATGAGTGCTGGATACAACGGTCAAGCAGGCAAATCGCGCATGAACGAGAGTGCAACCTCATTGACTAGAGCATGCGAGTGTAGCCAGCACACCATCCTGCATGCCCAGATTGATGAGGTCATCACCGCCCATGCACAAATAGCTGCAACTAGATGACGCTGCTAGTGCAACCTTCCAATGTTACTGGAAACTAAGTCTCTGCCAACGCTCCAGCTAACCTGCTTATCATGTTGCCATATCAACAATTGTGCCCTTTGGAACCAAGAGTCCTGCCCTCCTGCTCCTCTCTAATAAACACAGTGCAACGCCCAGAGAGTGTCCATCTTCCATTTTGCTCGGGTAGGACTGCTACATTGTCAGCCTGCCTGGGCACCTCACTCAAGCAGGCTGACTGTACAGAACACCCGCAACTTAAGGGACCACAACACAAACGCTGCATATGTCCGCTGCTCCAGGACCGCAACAGGGAGAGCCTACGGACTTGGCCCCTTTTCTGGGGGGGTCCGTAGAAGGTGGAGGGAACGCGCCTTGATGGGGGTAGTGAGGCAGGCAGTGAACACATCTGCCGGCAGATCTGGCGTCTGCGGCAGCACCTCGCCCACACTGCAGGCTGCCAGAAGGATCACCTCGCGCATCAGGTCTTCGCTCTCGCGCGCCGTCCCTATGTAGCTGTGCCCCATCGCGTCCGTCTCCTGCACCATGACCACCATATCATCCCATGTGAAACCCACCCCTAATCACTGGGGCCCACCATGTGCGAGCATTTTGCACCGGGAGGCAAGCTTGGCTCTCTGAACTGGCATTGGAATCATGCATGCTCCATCCATACAGGAAACAGCTCAAAATCTGCCGCCAGCTCAGTTTGTTTCATTTGGACACGGCAGACCTACTGAATGCCATCCAATACAGCATCACTTGCTCAGTCTCGGCAGGGACATATGAGCCAGGAGCGCATGGTGGTGTTTCAATTTGCAGCCGGTGGATCTGCTGAGCAAGAGGACTGACACTGGAACACTTTTTCATCTTGAAGCCCCCAAGGACAATACTGCAGGGCGCTGATCGGCACCTGGGAGCGCTGATCTGCAAATGCTCTGAATGAATTGATGATGAGGCCGGCGGCGGAGCAGTCGAAGACATAGATGGCTGGCGAGCCCACCCAGGCCTGCAGGTCATAGATGGACATGGGGATGTACTGCGTGTAGCTCTTGTTGAACACCCATATCTCCCCATTTGCCGTTGGCCGCGGCACGCCGTGGCCGTTGTAGTGGAACAGCACCCGCTCAGCCTGCGCACATGTGCATCATATGTTCAGTGATGTTAAAAGTTCAAGCGTTGCTGTTTGCAAAGGGTGAGGTTCTTTGTATGCTAGGGGATGTCATAAACCACCTACATGGATTGTTGCCCATTGTGTCAAGGGGACTGCCCACATAGATGAAGTGCTTTATAGTCTCAATCGTGGGAATTGTAAGAGGGAGAAGAAGTCTGACCTTGGCAGAACGGCGGCAGGAGACGGCAAGCTTTTTTACATCGTCCATGGTGGGGTCCAGGTGTGTCTTGTACTTGGCGCGAGGCTGCCATCGCTCGTACTGCGCCTGCAAGTTTTTGCCTGCACCCGGCATAACCCCACTTCCTCGTCATCATCATGTTCCTCATCAAACTAGCACCCTCCCGGCTCTGCTGGCTTTGCTCATTCTCGCTATCTCTGCCTTCCCAGTACACTACTCCAAGCTCCTGCAGGCTTCATAGGGCCCACAGCCATGTGGAAATCCACTGCTTTGAGCTGAGGTGTATGATGCATGCAAAAAGAAACTGATTCTGAGAACGCTGTGGTGCCTGCTGCGCACCTATGGTTTCTAGAGCTTTGGGGGGCTGCATGGAGAGAGGGTCCACCCAGCATTCTAGCCGCGCGCATGGGGAGATTTTTATCACGTCCGGAGGGTCTACGCCAATATTTAGGCACAGCACCAGCGCCACTGCTGTTGTTTTGAGGCGTTCCTTCTGCCGCCACTTTGACACAATGCCCTGTTCCTGCACTGGCTGTGCTCCCCCCTCCCCATGAACGTCATGCCGCGCCTGTGCGCAATCATCAGCTGTGAGCTGCAGCATTTTTAGTGTGTTCTGCCTTCTTCGATTACTTTCGTGGAAGTCTTTGCATGCTCTTATTCACAATGAGGGAACGCCTGACACTGAATGGCTCCAGAGCTTCACATGCCCTGAAGGTGCCTTGTCACATGGTGTCATAACATGCAGGAGTGTGGGCCTCTGGATGTGACCGATCACTGTGATGTGCTAAGATATTGAGACATGCTCGACTACATGCCCTGATACACGATGATGTGTTCTTGACAGAGAGTGGGGTGATGGATCAAAGTACTGTCCTCACCTCGCAAAAGAGAGTGAGGATCCATTGTTGGCCACCCGCATATGTTGTAGCGTGCGCCTGAATTCAGAGCAATAACAAATTTATACTACAGTAATGCCAATATAGCAATTTCGGTAGTCCATGCTCTCAGAGGTTCCAATAGGTCAGGTGACCAAAACGTTGTCGGGCCTTATATTCATTCAGACGATGCACACCCATAATTGTCAATCTTTTGTGAATGGTGAATGAAGTGATGACAAAGCTTCAGGGGCTATGCAGCTTGGCGGTATACGTACGTCAGCCAATCGATAGCTCAGGCTAGAAGAAGTTGTCGCCTGTTCCCCTGAGGCAGCCCTAGAGGCCGTCTCGGTGCTGACTGTTTCCAAATTCATGTTCAATTAGCAGGAGGCATCCTGCCTGGTGCTTTGAGGAAGGCCTCAAGGGGACCCTTCTCTGACACAACGCATGCTTGTAGAAGCCAGTCACGTGAGATTCTCCGTTCTGTTTAGTGCAAGCCCCTTTTGCATGGCCCACACGAGCCCATTAAACTTTCTCGCCAATCCTTCAATTTACATCAAGGCCTCATAGGTAAAACAACATGACCTGCATGCATGATACAACCTCGGTAAGCTCAATGAGCACTTGTGCAAATTGCAAAAATTGCTATAGCGGCTGAGTTTGCAAATTGCGCCGCGCATTGCCGCAATGCGCGGCACCAATGCGTGCTCATGTTTACATGGCGCACATGCATGCCACTCATGAGGCAGACACATGCCTGGGTCACCCCTACTTCAATATTGTATTGCTTTACTGGCCTGTGTTTTGACTATTACCCTGATCATCAGGGCCTGATGTTTACTTGTCTGCCCATTCTGGGTTTTCCTGCATGACACAGGGTGACCCTCAACGTCACCTCCCAAAGGGGGGTGTTGCGTTGCTGGCAGGCCAGAAGCATCAGTTACAGAGGGGTGCTCAACCGATGCAGGGGAGTGCATGCAATTCTTGCGTGATGACAGATTGACAGGCTGCAGACCTTTGTAGGCCCCGCGGAAGTGGCTGCAGATGCTCTGCGTGTATGCCCTATGGCCTCTGGCTTTGGGTTCGCCGACCTTATAATAATCATATGCATAATGCATGTAGATCACATGCACTGCTACCATGCAATTGCAAACACGCAGAAGGCAGCAACAGCATCATGATGTCGCCAGATGAATGAAAAGGCGCCTCAGTAGTCACTGTAACATGCGGTATCAGTCGTCACTGGCAGTCACTTCCTTCGCTTGGCCTTGATGGAGCGCCAGGTGCCGCTCTTGCCCGGCCGCTTGGCCTTGACTTCCTTGGGCACCGGCGCACTGGGGTTGCTTGTCTGCGAAGCCTTGTAAGCTGCTTTTCCAGTCAGCCTCTTCCCCGCTGCTGTGACGTACACCTGCCACCACAGCTGTCAATTACATCACAAGCACCATGCTGATGTCCATGATGTCCAGTAGCAACACTTGACAGTAACGTAGCCCTTCCTTCCTCAACACCCAAATAGGATGAGCATCTGCTTCTATAATCATGTCAAATTCTTTCAATTGAGATAACAGGATAAGTATCCGTCAGCTTAAACAATTCCAACAGCTCAGGAGTCACAAAATCACCTTGACAGGGCCATGGCGCTGGTACTCAGTGATCCAGTGGCCTGCTGCAGCAGGGGCTTCCGATCGCTCGCGCCCTCTATCGGATCCCCCGGACGCGGCTCTGCCGCCACCGCCGCCGGCACCCCGCGTGCTCTTCTGCTTCGGAGGTGCCACGCCTGAAAACTGCGCCCTGTAGTCGATGTGCACTATGCTGCCGTCTCTGTAAAAACCAACCAATTTACTTACTTCAACACGCTGATGAAGGTATCAAGGAGACTTTTTCGGCAATCATTCCTGAGCTGCTGTTTTTTGTTTGAATCTGCATAACAAAGAACACCCGAGCCCTTGCAGTGCATGAGATTCCCAGCCACCTCCTTTGGTGACATGGGGAAAGAGCGTGCAGATGTGATGGAACTAACCTGACAGGTGAAGTGTAGGCATTAAGTGTAGGCTACAGATATAGGTATATAGGTACATAGGTATAGGCATGAAGTGCAGGCTATAGAGACGGTGCACTAGAGAAGGTGATCGAGATAGAGCCTTGCCTGGGATCTCTGCCGCCTCTCATGGCCTCCACTGGGACAAAGTCCTCCAAACGGGTCCACCAAGGCTCACCGTTCCCTGTGCCACTGGGACCTGCTGCCTGAGCAGCAGCGGCTGAAGGTGCTCCGCCACAGTCTCTGTCCCAGCCTCCCGCCGGCTGCTGCCACTGCTGCTCTCTCGACTGTGGCTGCCTCCTGCACAGGGTGCAGTCATTCTGAACGCTCAGCACTGTGCACTCGTGCATCTGTGCTGCTGGGTCTTCAGGCAATGGAATATGTCGGCTGATGATCCCACTAGGTCCTCTATTTCAAAATCTGTCCAGTGATACTGAGTCTCACAAGCTCCCTTCAGGCCTTTTTGACAGCGACGAGTCCAAGGGCAACATGACAGTGCTGTGAGCAGAGACACGCACCGCCGCTGCGGGCTGGCATAGCTGGGGCCTGCTTCGTCACTAGGATCCCGCCACTCCTCCCACTCTTCCTCCCCTGCATCCCTGCCAAACTCAGCCCCGCCGCCGCCCCATCGGCCGGACGCAACCCCTCTGTCACCCCCGTAGCCGCCGCCGTAGTCATCTTCGTAGTCATCAGCCTCAGCCACTGGCTGCTTCCCCTTCCCCCGGTCATCCCTTTGCCCATAGGTGGCATTGCTGCCGCCATAGGCGTCGTGGTAGTGATCAGCTGTTGCTACGGCCTGGTTCTGCTCCCGATCGTTGTGCCGTGGAAGCTCCAAGGCGGCGGCTGCACCCGGCTGCTCGGCAGCTGCGGGCCGGCTGCCGGCGGCTGGGAACCTGCCCTCGGCGATGTCGGCAGCCGAGTATGCGCCTAGATAGGAGCGGTCGCCTGGCTTCCGAGCGGCCCCCTGCCGGCCTGAGCCTGCGGGAGTCATCGCCGTCGGACGGCTGAGCATCGCTGGGCCGCCTCCTAGGCTGGCTGGATGCGGAGGTAGCTGCAGCACACCCTTCCGCTTTGCCTGCTGCGACCGTCGCTGCTTGGCTGCGTGAGTATCCCTTGCTGCTGTCTCGTCATCGTCGGAGCTGTCTGCGGCCAGGTCTATGATCTCCTCGCATGTGGCAGCTTCCGTGGCTACGTTCTGCGCACCGCCAGGACGCTCCTGCACAACAAATCCAAGCTAATATACTCCGGTACTTTTCTGCAATTAGGGTGGCCTCACGCTCTGCAAATGAGTCATTGCATGAAATTTGTACAGTAATAAGAACGGTGTCAACCTGGCGAGAGGCACGCGGTGCTAGGAGCACAGATATGATGTCGGTTGCGGACAGATGGTTGGCGGCGGCTTTGGCAGGCGCAGCTGGGCGTGCGTGGAAGGCCAGGGCAGGCTCCTGCATGTCCATATAACTGCTTCTGCTTTGCACAAACACGAGTTCCTGGGCACAGAGTTTTTGGAGCAGGCCACATCTGGCAGGTCAAGATGAGCTGCGGACCTGTGCCTGTCGCTTTGTAGCCCTGGCAAATGGATTGGCGCCTTTATGCGCCTCTTCCACCTGCTGCCCTGCAGCATTCCGTTCTGATGGAGGTCGCCTGTCATCCTGAATTCAGTAAAATGAAGGTTTGTCACTGCACAGTGTTGAGGAGTGGACAAGGTGTAATCATAGTAACAGTATTGATTCCTTTTCAAGCATGACCCACTGTGCGAGCATCCCGCCTGCGCTCATGAGGAACACCAGAGCGCAACTTACCCCTGCATCCTCGTCATCCGTCCAGTCTTCCAGAGATCTGATGCCTGCAGCGGGGCGCTCGTGACTGGCTCCGTCGGCCTTGCGAAGCCGCTTGAAGGCCCTCCTGTTCGGAGCCGCCTCGGCCTCGTCTCCCACGCCACCTGTCCTTCGACTGTCCATGTCACCTCCAGGCGATCCCGGCTCCCCATCTGATCCATGCAGATTATCGCTCATGGGCTGTGATCCGGACTGCTGGCCTCTGGGCAGCAGGGTTGCCCCATCTGGCTGCTCTGCCAATGCGTCGCTGTCTGGATGCGCTTCAACCCGAGGCTCTGCAGCGAAGGGGTCTTCAGTGTCCGGCACGAGATCATCGTCCAAGCGGGTGCTGGCAGCCTGCTCACTGCGTGTCGCTCGGCTCAGCCTGCTGGCAAAGGACAGCTTGGGCTCTTTGACGAGTATGGCTGCTTCAGCACTGCTGTGGCTGGCATCACCAAGCAAGGTGGCGCGATCTGAGGGAGCGGCTGCTGCTTCGACGGCGTCACCTCTCAGGAAGCTCAGGTCCTCCAACAGATCCTCGTCCTGCCATCATTACCATACTTCTAAAATTTGTCAGGCCACAATTGCACTGTTGATCGCGTTGCTTGAATCACTAGATTTTCGACGCAGCCGCACCTCTCCAGCGGCAGTCAGCGTGTGAAACAATAAAGACACAGCATGCACATCAAGGGAGAAGAGGACCACCTCGTCCAGCACTGCTGCAGGTTGGCTGCCGGGGCCCTGCAGCAGCGAGTCCTCTCTGGGGTCATCAGAGTAAATGCGCTTCAGCTGGCGCCTGCGCTGTGTCGAGCTGCCGGTTGCCTGCCCTGACCCAGCCAGCCGCGAAGCGCCCCAGCCCGGCACAGCGTCTGCATCCCTTGGAGTCTCCAAGCCGCCGCTGCCTGCCAGTGGCGTGCGATGGCTCTCGGCTCTCTGAGCGCTCAGCATCTTATCCATCTTATCGAAGCTCACAGCACTTCCATGCATCCTGCTGCGGGCTCTGTCGGCTGATCTTTGCCTCTCCTGCTGCGCCGAAGGGCAGGGATCAGAAGCTGCCAGAAGTGCGCCCTGTCCTCCGCTTGATTCATCCGTCGCCAATGCCCTGTTGGGTGCAGTGCCGCTTCTGTCCAGGTCCGGGTCCTGCCGGTCATGGCTGCTCGGCTCTGCCAGAGACTCCTCAAGGCCATCTGGCGCTCCGCCGCGCTCGCTGCTGTCACGGTCACGGCTTGAATCTGCCTCTGCCAGCGAGGACTGGAGCCTTTCGCCGTACGCTGCCCTAGCTGTGCCGGCTTTGGGCGCTGTGCCTGCTTCACTGGCTTCCCCTCTGGCTGCAGAGAGGAACCTGTCTAGCGGCCGCGGCGGCACAAAGGGCTTGGACTTCCACTGCCGCTTTCTGGCCGGCTCTGGCTGCGATCCCGCCGCTGGCCCTGTATCACCATGCCCTGCAGCCGCATTGGTGGCTGCTGCAGGTGCGCAGGCGCCGCCGGGATCATCCAGGAGTGCCACGGCGGCAAAATCAGGCAGATCGTCCAGCATGTCGAAAGAGGTGTAGTCTTTCTGCCGCGGCTTCCATCCAGGGGGCGGGCCAGGATTGCCGCCGTAGCCCGTGGCCTGCGCCAGCTGCCCGGGCGCCTTGAACCTTGCGGAGATCCCCGGCATGCCGCTGGGAATAGGGTGACTCACCCTTCCTGAGGTGCTGGGGGCAGCTTCCCCGCGCCTGCTCATGTCTTCCCCACCCAATGCGGCTGCGTCGCTGCCGCTTTCTCCAAACGCATGCGCTGGCAATTCCACCCGATCGGCCACTGCTGTGTCTGCTGAGTCAGGCAGCGGTGCAGGCAGAGAGGCTGCAGCTGAGGTGAGGGGCACATGGGTTCTTGTATCCGCCCGGCTGCTGAGCTTCCTTTTAAGGCTGAGACGGTTCAACCTGCAATCGGCATCAAAAATGCTCATGAAGGCTCCTCGTGTGGATCTATTCCAAGGATAGTGCCATGCCCTTCTTTATAGGTGTGAGATTACCTGTACGAAGCATTTCTCTTGGTGCCAGGCTGACTTGAAATGGTCGAGGCTTCAGCTGAGCGGGAGTTCCCAGCTGCAGCATCATTCTCTGATGTCTGCCCATTCACAGATTGCTCCGGTGACAACATGTTGGAATGTCTTTCTGAGTAGTGGAGCAGGGGTTCCAATGACCTGCTGTACACCAACGCCCTTGCATTTAGACATAGTGCAGAGACAACCGTGACTATCAAACAAAGGGAAGAATGTCTTACTGCTATTATTAAAACTTATGCGACGCGATGGAAGGAGCAGCATGCAACTCGGTGCAATGCCGCAAATGATATGGTAACCAATGAAAGGGAGCTGCGAACTGCACAGTAGAAGGCAAAAAACACACATCGTCAAGATGACGAGGCGCTGCAGAGCTGGTATAAACAGCAGGAGGCTCACCCATATCATAAGATGTAGGAATGAAAGGCTGAAATATCGTCCGGCTGGGAATGCCCCGAGATCTGAAGAGGAAATAGTGTCTCCTGCATCGTCATATGTGCCTATGACTTGAGGTGACGCCTGCAATCTAGCCTAAAAATACATTCAAGGTTCTCATGGTCCTTCACAATGGGCTCTCATCTCCCTTACAGCTGCACTTCCACAAATAATTTGCCTCGGCAATTTGCGCAGATAATTACGAGCATGTGCCTGGCCAAGAAGTCCAGGCCAGAGTTCGATGGGAGAAGAGCATGCTGTGCTTAAATGAGTGATGTCATCGATGACATCAGGCAGGTGCAACCCGAGCAGGGACAGCTAGTGCCCAACCTGAATTTCTGGGCCATCATAGAGTCCAGACGAGCACCAACATCTATCACAACTCTCTCTGCCACAATTTATCTGGAAATTGTGTCTTCTGTTGATATTACTTACCTTCGAAGCATATTCCACTTTCCTGGTTGTATTTGTCGTGCAGACGGTTTTACACCTGATTGCACGTTGTTGTACCATCGAAAACTTATTGTCTAGAATGCCTTTCACCTGCTGGTGGGAGCACAGAGCTTTGTCTGGAGTAACAGCGTCCACCAGCATGCATCCCTCTCAGCTTCAGGGTGATTATGTTTTCAGCATGCGGGAAAGCAGCAGACGCCATTTGAGAGGTATGAAGAGATCCTTGTTGAATCACGCATCTTTAGCAAGGAGTACTGTCCCCACTCTGGTTTTTCCAGCTACATTTGTGCTGCAATGGCAGGTTGCAGAGCCGATCATTCCCAGCAGTCATTCTGGCAGCCAACCCGCAAGTCGCGATCAAGAAGGTTTCAACAGGATTGCCTGGCCAGTGCCCAGCAGATACTGACCAATGGAAGCCAGCCAGTGCCCAACCCACCAGAAGCCCTCCGGGAGCCACAATCAAGTGAGTCTAGCAACAACTACCCACCAGCCAGCAAATTGGATGTCAATGCCGAGCGCTGATATTCACGATTTGCAGGAGCTAATGACTGGGAATACGTCGAGACACCACATGGATCCCTTGTACCTCTTATGGAGCTAGAGGACACAGACACTGACCCCAGCACCAACAAAGTAAGTATTATACACTGCTTTAGTTCCATTTTCATGAAATTTCCATCAGGAGCTACTGCCATTCAATGCTACTGGACTCATCATAAAACACATGCACCCGAGATTGCTGACTTCATTTACTGCTGTTCTGGACAGGTTCTGACATCTGCCAGCCATTCAATTTCCTCCTTCTTCTCGGCGGACGACTGGGAGTATCACCAGAGCGCAGAGCGCTACTTTCGCAACCTTATCAACGTCAGCGAGAGCACAGTGTATCGGAGGATCCTGGCTCCCTGCCTGATGATCACCGCCTTCTCTGCCCTAGTAGCCTTCTACAACTCCTTTGCCCTCCCAAGTAAGCAACCTCCCTCCATCCTGGGAATCAAACCCCTCGCTAATCTATCCACTCACGAGGCAGCACCTTCTTCCTATATCCCTGGCGCTCGCACTGCTTGATGTCTGCATGTCTCTTTTCCTGAATCTCACATTGTGCTGTGTGACAGAGCCTCTGTTAAATCTGTCGAGTGCCATCCGGTTGCAGGACAGTAGAATCCATGCATGCATGCAGTCTTGAATTCTTATTTTGTGCTGCGCAGCTCTCGCATTTGCTCTGGCGCCGCACACGCTGCTTGGCTCAGCACTCAGCCTTTTGCTGGTCTTCCGGACAAATGCCAGCTATGGGAGACTTGTGGAGGGCCGCAGGGTAGGACATCCTTCATGTGACATGCCGATGATGCCCAAGCTGGTGTATGCGCAATACTGGCCACAGACTGTACTAGCAGTGCTTCGCTGCAAAGCAGATTTTAGGGGGCATCGACATTCTGAGGTTTGTGTGCGTGGTGGCAGATGTGGGGAGCAGTGGTGCGGAATGCAAGGGAGTGGGTGCGGCTCACAACAGTTTACTTCCCTGAGGAGCTGCAGCCTGAGGCTCTTGCCTTCATCCAGGTAACCCACCTCAGCTTTCCAGCCAAGGATCATTGGCACAGGTCGCTCGCCTGCACACTGGACACAGACGCCGAGAGAAGATGGTGTGTGCGCAGGCGTTTGCCATAGTTTTGAAGGGCCAGCTGCGGCCTGGCAGGACGAGGTCAGATCCTAAGGACCTCACAAGATGCCGCTACGATGTTAAGTCCAAAGTGCGCAAGGTAAGACACAGACGTGACTCTGGAACTCTAGGACATATGTTCAGTATCTGGGTGTGTGCGCAACAGCTGCCAATGCCTTGATCTGTGTGACTGGAAAGTGCTCATGATATGCTGTCATCATGCGTACCTCGTAAACAGTGATGTCAAGAGGAGAGAGATGCAAGACATACAAGGCAGTGCGAGGGTCAATTGTGTTCATCCTTGCTGCCAAGATTGATTTGTTGTTGGATGGTTGAAAGTGCCCTTTGTTGATGCCAACAGGTGCTCGGTCCCGAGGCAGCAGCCTATGTACTGCGGGCTAGAAATGGACCGGGCGTTGTCGCGCGTGCTCTCAGCCGCAATGTCATCAAGGCTGTGCAGTGGCCTGCACCAATTCCCTTCTGGGTGGCACAGCGCTGCGAAGACATCATCACAGGTCTACCGCCCTTCCCTGTTGTGCCGCATGCCATGCCTTGTTTTACATTTTGCCGACATCAGTTGTGCATATATGCAGAAATCGTCAAGAATGAGGCCTGATGGAATTATCTTTTGCCACGCAGAGCTGGTGAACGCAGCCTCCGGCGCAGACAGACTATTCCAGACCCCAATTCCGGTAAAGTGTCTTTCAGACACTGCCACCTGTTGTTTGCTCACATGAGGAGGAGGTCATCATGCCTGAGCTCATAGATGACCTCTGTCCTTTAGAAGGGGTCCTGTCAGCAATGTGTGAATCAGCAAGCTTTGTACAAAAATACAGCTTAGAAAGCAGCTGAGGGGGTGTCATGACTTGATCATGTCTTGATCAAGGAAATGCATTGGAGCTCCAAAATAAGATGATGATCACTGTCATGACGCTGCTTTTGCAGGTGAGCTACACGCGGCACACATCGCGGTCGCTAATGCTGTGGCTGCTGACGCTGCCATTCGCGCTGTGGCCAGTCATGGGGCCCTCGCTGGTGCCCGCCTGTTTCTTTGTGGCCTATGTGCTCATCGGCATAGACGAGCTGGGCGTGCAGATAGAGGAGCCCTCTGCTATCCTGCCCCTTGTACCGCTGCTGAACAAGATCCGTTTCGAGATTCAGACGGCTGTGCGTGAGCACACTGGCAGCCTCAACTATGCCACTTAGACAGCATGGAGCCTGTCCTTTTGCTTGGCGGCTGCCAGCAGTGCGGCATTCTGTGTGGGTGTTGATTCAAGCACAGCTAGCATGATTGGTGCTGGTATGGGCAAGATTCATTGTTGTAGGATGTAGATGTAGTCACACAGAGGCACAGATCTGTCTTGGCATATATCGTTGCAGGTGGGCCTTCTGAGACTTCATACCGTTGACAGCATAGCCATGGTCAGGCAACAGACTGAGAGATGAGAGGACCATTGTCCAGATTTCTGTCACGTCATTTTGCGAAATCTTTCAGAACACCCCGCTCTAGAGTTGCATTGTATATTCTGTCTATTGGGTTCCCTGTGACCTCATGAAACATTACGAACCAGTCAGTTGCAGAAATAAATTGCTTCAACTCATAAAGGTACTAGAAAACGATGTGCAAAGCCCACATTTGCTTAAAAGCAGCATTCCTTTCACAGATACCCTGAGGCATCTCACACTAATTCTAATCATGCTATTAAGAGAGATATGGCCATGCTAGCAGCACATTATCTGAAGTTCATCTTTTGGTGGATAAAAAAGTCCAACATGTTCATGTTCTGTTGAGTAAAACCAAGCAAATCTCAAAAGTTGCAAAGCCAACCTCCACGTGAAACTAATAACTGCACAGACTGATGCCGTCGGTAGCAGAACTCCTCATCAAGCCAACTTTGCTGCAAGAACATAGCACAACAACCATCATCAGGCCACCGCTGCAACAGCTGGATCCAGCCCCCCATCCCTTTCCCAAGGGCCATCAGAAAAGACACAACCTCTCTGGAAGGTTGCAGAATCCACCTGATGCCGGGTGTACACCCACACGGCCCCCTTCTCCCCGCACCACATCTCTGCCTCGGCAGGAGTGGCAGTCCCCTCACAAAGTAAGCCCATGCTCCTCCCATGCTCATGCTCCTACCTTGAGACTCCGCCATCTGTTTATAAGTGCCCACAGATGTCCCATTTTGCCCCTCTGCGAGCGCTCAATCCCATACACCCAAAATGTGGACTGGCTACACGTTCTTCTCGCCATAGCGTTTGGCGATCTCCGCAGAGCGGTCACGGTAGTCCTCACGCGCGTCCTGCTTGGCCAGCGGCGACTTGCCCTTGCTCAGCTTGCCAAACCAGGACTTTGAGCTGCTGGGCTGCGCCTCGGGGTACACCTCCTGCGAACAGAGACGCCCATACCCATGTCAAGCCAGACTGCCTGGCACTTCTCATAGGCGCCGTCACTTGATAGACCACTCTTGAGCTCTGCAGTATTGATCGCAGGAGCGCACTGACTGCTGCACTGACTGCACTGTTGCATTCCTATCATTGACTGAGATATCGCGGCCACCGTGTTGTCCACAAGCAGCATGCAATAGACAGAACATACATGTAGCTGCTAGAGGATACATCAGAACTCCCATACAAATCAGCCTCAGATAAAGAGCATGCTTGTGCTGCATCTGCAGGTGTGCCTTGTGCAGAGGGTGGTATGGATTTCTCACCGCGCTGGGGGCTTCCACGTTGAGCACGCCGGGCTGCTTGCCGGTGAGCGGCTCCTCATTCTCCACGTCAGCGGTGCCAGCATTGGAGAATGTGCGCACGCGGTAGATGGGGTTCCCTGTCTGGCTGTTGCGCGGGCTGGGCTGCTTCACATACTCCTTGCTTCTGCGCGGTGGAATGCCTGCATGCATGGCATGGATAGCAACATTAGTCATCCTGCAGATAATCAATGTTGCTGGCAAGACTGCTCTGGATGCTGCATGAAACGCCGCATCAGGACTGTGTCTTGAGACAATCTGTGTGGCTGCGGGACTTGAAGGACAAGATGTTGCTGCATCAAAAAACACCACCTGGACATCAGGAAGGCAGCTGACTGTTCTGGAAGCAGATTAGATAGCTGGGCTGTCTGCAGTCTGCCCCGGCCAAGTATATAATCTTGGTCTGGTGTCAGACATGGGAGGTTGTGAGGGGCAGGGGGCTCACAGCAGGAGAAGAAGCCAGTGATGAGCCAGAGCAGCGCAGAGCCCATGCCGAAGCACCAGCCGTAGTGGGGCCGGATAAGCACACCGTCCTTGATGGTGTCATATGACAGCTGGCGCACTGCCAGCGCCGCCATGATGTAGAAGGCTGCCAGCACGCCACCCAACAGCAGCCTGCATGACAACTCCCATCGTTCTTGGTACAAGCTATGCCAGAGCCAAAGTGCATCTGCAGACGAGCTGCAGGTGAAGGCTTCCAGAATTATGCTGGACTCGCCAGATCCAACTCGCCAGATTCAAGCAAGACCCAACCAACCGTGAGCCTGGTGCTCAGAATTTAGATCGCCCCGCACGCCGCTGCACGCCGGGGCCAGAGCCATAGCATGAAACCTACATCTCTATATCTGAATACTAAGGTCCCAATCAGCTGTTCAAAGTTGTCAGGCGTTTCATGACAAATGTGTTTAATAGGAAGGCCAAGCTCTTGAGTGTCTGCGTGCTTACCCGACAGGAATGGCCACAATGCGGATGTGGCGGCCCGCGCTGCCAAAGATGGTGATGCACAGGTACAGGATCGCCAGAATGGCTGTGACCCCCAGAGCGCCAGCAGATGCAATCCCCAGAACCCACACAGGGAACGACAGATCCTGCACATGGCAACATTCACTAAAATTGGAGACACTTGGGCAGGTGCACGCCTCTAAGTTATATTTCTTTGCGACCAGCTCGTCTCAAGAGGAAGATTGCCACGCTGCTCACCTTCAAAGTCTGCACTGCTGCATTGTCACCGCCAATGTGATATGAGAGCCAGCCGGTCCTGCACAGAAGCGAACCCGGTCATATTTTGCTGCGTGAGATGTGTCATGGTTTTGCCGGGTGCGGCGATGCAAGACGCGAGCAAAATGACATAAAAAGGAACGCAGGGTAATTTGGCAGATGCGTAGGGAAATAGCTCACTGGATGCGGTACTCTGGTGTGGCACCGTTGCTGTCATACATGGTCCAGAAGTCATCTTTGCCCTTGATCAGGGCCGCCACTGACAGGCCAGTGACTGCCAGGAGGCATATGGCGATGATTGTTGACAGAACCTGCGTGCCAGAGGAGTGAACTCCAGGTTCAAGCAGAAGCTCAATGGTGCTGCTGCTTCCAGTTTGACAAAGTTCGACAAGGGATGAATTGGAAGCAGGTGGAGTGTGGCATGTTCCTCACCCCCTTGGCAAAACAGCCGCAGCACCCTCTCCCAGGAGCCTCCTCTTCATCAGCATCATAGGCGGTCAGCGTCTGCTTGCTAGACCTTCCACCCATCTCTCGTGCTCAACACCAGTCGTGGGTCAAACCCTGGTCTACGTCACGAACACAGAATGTCTCAATCACAACTGATGTGCACAATTATCAAATATAAAGGTATGGTGAAGTATACCAACATTACGGACTGGAACAACTGTCATCTCCTAATGCATTAAATACTGTTGCTCGTTGGAATGGATCGAGATGGCGCAAAATGCCTTAGAAGACATTGTAATTTGATTGTGATTTGATTGCCACTTCATGTGAATGCGGGCAGCCGCACCTGTCACACAGACTTCTGCTGTGCTGAAGCAGTTGCTGTACTACAGAGCTGTCAAGAGGCCGATATCAATGCTGGCTGTTGCATCAAATGACCATGGTGCAATCCACATAACGTCTGTCAGATCGATCTTTAGATCTGCTGTATATGTCTAGATGTCAGACCCTGGAAGAGCACATCAGCTGCGCAGGGGAAGTTCAAACTTCGCGTTGGCAGTCTCCTCTGGCGTTCCTGCCGCAGTGCTGATGCATCCAGCTAGCCACAAAATGAATAGATAATTGTTGAATCTTGCATAATTCATATTTGCTGCTACATATATTGTAAGTAGCGATCTGCATAAAAATCCGAATGGCAGGCCAAGCCATGGCCAGGGCTGCTGCTCACGAGGTAGCATGCTTCTCGGCACGCCTCATCAAGCCCTCTTGCATCGGTGCGATCTTCGCCGGATGGGTGTTGGGGGATCTGAAATGCAAAAAATGTCAAATTTTGATCCTCAACTGATCCGGAATGTTTCAATCTACTCGAGGACTCCGGATCGCTCTCCATGCTTCTTTGTAAAGCATTTTATCAGCATTTTTGTTGATCATTCCAGGGAGAAGAGGTATAGATGCTCGTCTATGCGGAGCTATGCGGCCAAAATGCATGTCGAATGCCAGCAAGACCCGGAGGTTCAGCACCAGCATCTCAGCTTCGGCCACAGCTGTTGCACCAGAGAAGGTGGAATCGCAAGTGGCAGGTGAATTAACCCATTTGGCCAGTTCTGATCTACATACGCTGATCCCAGGCTGGTGCTCCCTGCAAAGGCAAGATGCAGTGGCACACTGGTCCAATAATATGGTTCTCAATATTTAAGTGTTGTGTCAACGCAGTTGACACCCCCGTCTGCGTCGTTACTGGGTCTTCCAGGGGCATTGGCAAGGCCATCGCCTTGGCACTTGGAGCCGCCGGTGCCAAGGTGAACCCCAACACCTCTTCATGCATGCATGTTGCCACTCATGTGCTGGAGCCTCCCCACATCTAATCCCCAATGCAGACCAGATCAGGGCGTACCTGCAGACTTGATCGAGGGATGCATAGCCAGGTTAAGGGTCAAAAGGGGGGTGTGATGGGGGTGACAGGTCGTGGTGAACTATGCCAGCTCAGCGGGAGCAGCAGAAGAGGTGGCTGAGCAGATCAAGGCCTCGGGGGGTGATGCCATTGTTGTGGGAGCAGATCTGGCCAAGGCTGAGGACATTGACAGGCAAGAATCCTGCCAGATCTGTCTTAATTAGGGATCTGATGACATTTCCCCCCTTCAGACCTCTACTAGGAAGCCCAAAACAAACACCCTCCCCGGTGGTGATAACTGGAACTTCCTTGAGCAGAAGCATGCACCCTGTAGAAGAGCCAGCATTGACAAGGGAGAGCAATTTGACTTGCAAATGAGTGTGTCTGATCCGAGCCAGCAATCACAAGAGCGAGCTAGATTTGCTGTCTAGATTTGTGTGTTTGCAAGTGAAGGGGGCCAGCCTTCACAGGGTAGTCACGTGCTTGGGGATGGTGCAGGCTGTTCAAGGAGGCGGTGGCGAAGTGGGGGACAGTGGATGTGCTGGTCAACAACGCTGGCATCACTCGCGATGGCCTCATTATGCGCATGAAGCTGCAGCAGTGGCAGGACGTCATCGACACCAATCTCACTGGAGTCTTCCTGGCCATCCAGGCGCGCCCATTTCATCTGCCCCACCTTATTGTTGTACCAAACTGAGAAAAGCAGGAGGATCATGCATCATGCAGCGATTTGCACAACATGACCCATGCTGTTGAGAGCACCTGATAGATTGCACAATCGCGCTTGATGGTGTGCGAAGGGTGCTCATCTACTGATGCTTTGCATGTGCACGTGTTGAATTGTCGAAGTATACTGACCACATGAGCACAAGAGGGGTAGACTGATTGGTACCTTTGCATGAGACTAGCTGTACTGTGTGCCAACACTGAGCAGGCAGCCACAAAGGTGATGGGCAAGAAGAAGAAGGGGCGCATCATCAACATCTCCTCAGTTGTTGGCGTCACCGGCAATGCTGGCCAGGCCAACTACAGCGCTGCTAAGGTGCCAGCCGCAGCCCTTACAAGTGCACTGCAATGCTACAAAGCAGAACTTCAGGATAGGCTCAGGACTGCCTGTCAACTCCAAGATGGCCCCAGGAAACTTTGTAAGATGCCTGATGTCCAGAGAATGAAGCCAAACGCCATTCCACAGGGAGCAATCTTCAGACATTGAAATAGCATGGGAGAACCTACAAAAGCTACTGCTTGACTGCACTTCAATAATATGGTGTGCCACGGTCTAGGCCGGAGTGATCGGCCTGACAAAGACAGTTGCGCGAGAGTTCGCAGCCCGCAACATCACCTGCAACGCGGTGGCCCCAGGCTTCATTGCCTCGGACATGACTGCCGCCATCGACCCCAAATATGAGGAGGCCATCCTCGGACAGATCCCCCTGAGTGAGTCATCCCCCCCCTTTCCATTCCCTCCCCTTGTGCCGGGTCAACCTCATACAGTGCAAGTGCATTTTCGCTGGGCACACCAGGATAGAGTCTGCTAAAGCATGTCTTCGTTCATGACATTGTCAGGACTTGTGCAACACCAGGCGGCAAGTGCAACAAGCAAGTAAGAGAATGCAGTTCTGAGGGTGTGTGTCTGCTTGTGTCAGAGCGCTATGGGCAGCCAGAGGAGGTGGCAGGGCTTGTGAAGTTCCTGGCCACAGACCCAGCTGCCGCCTACATCACTGGTCAGACCTTCAATATCGACGGAGGCATGGTCATGTGAGGGGGCTTTGTCCTGTTCTTTGAAGAGCAGTAGTCATGGCTATTCGGTGCTGTGTCTACCATGAGGGGCTCGAGAGGATCTTGAGGTGGCAGCATTCTTAGGGCTGTTGTGGAGAGAGGGACTCAGATTGTCACAAGGCAGGCTCACTAGTTAGGCAGATGCGAAGACATTGCAATAAGGAGCATGCATCGGCTGAGAGCAAAGTGTGATGCTACCGAAGATCCCTTATGCAGAAAGGGCACCTGGCTTACACGTGTATTTGTACTAAGAGAGGAGAGAAGTGAACCCAGCGCGGCCAGTGCCAACAATGGACGAGTAGTTGAGAGGTACTTGAGTACCTCAACACATGTGCATAGAAAGTGCCACATTGGCAATAATTCGTGATGCGATGCGACATAACATCGGGACGTGAGAGGGCAGACATCAGTGGAATCATGAAGGAGGCAATTTGAAAGTAGTTGGTGTCAAATGTTGTTGACTTATGTTGTGCAAACATCAGGCTGTGCGTCAAGTGTTGTGATCACCTGAAGCAGCTGCTCCAAGCCTGCACCACATATTTCGCGAATCTTGCGTGCATACACTGTGCCGTGCTCCCCAGCATTTGCACTGGAAAGACAAAGCTGGTCTGAAAGGTGAGCTTAGTATAGAATGCATTCACAATGTTGAGCGTTATAGGCAAAGCACCGACAAATAAAGCAACAAACAAAATTTCACAAGGAAACCACACGAAACACCAATAGTCTGCGCAACATGCGTTGGAATTCAATGCATAAAAGTCAAGCCACCTAAATTTGTTGCAACTGCACTCTCACACCATTATGCCAGTATCACTACTGAAAAGGGGATTGCAGAGGTATACATGAGGGGACAATGCTACCACCAGTACAGAGAAGAAGCACGATATATACTTAACAGCACCATCAGGCAAACGGGCAGGTGTATGCTTTTGCGTCACTTTCGTAGGTTGGATGTACTTCCAGTCAATGCTACCAGCAAGAGGGAGCCAAAATCCAAGACTGCAGCACCGTCCCACGCAATCTGACATGCCGCCACAAAGCCTGACCAGGGACATGTACATGCAGACCACTTCTTGCAGAGCCCGACAAATCTTGATCCAGCCCTCAACGGATGGCAGTGCAAACAAACATCACTTTTACTCTTCAAGTGCACCGACGGGACGCGCTTCGTCCAACAAGCCGCTCACAGCATCTTGTGCTCAGCAGTCCATTCTGGGCGCATAGAAATTGGCGGAAGCTGGTGCAATAGCTGGTGTCGGGTGGCGCTTAGTAAGCGCGGCCGCGGGGGCGGGCGGTGGCGCCCCGCTCGGGGTCGATGGCGCCGTAACGGGCCGGGGCGCCAGGGCCGGGGGGTCCCTGGCCGCTGATGGTGCCCATGGGCTGCGCAGCAACCGTCTCCCTGCGGCGCATGGATGGCACGCCTGCGTGACACGCAGACACTATAAGCAATTCCTTGCACGCATGTGCTCAGAAGAGATCAATTTTCTCCGCCTGCTGCTGCCATGTTGCACCAAGGAAATTGGCAACAGATTGTCTGGGGCGACCCTGACGACCCAATGACGAACGTGGTGATCTTCCTGGTGAATTCGAAAGCAGAACAGTTGCCACAAGCAACATTGTTCCCTCTTGGCATGACAACTGCAGGTGTTCTAGTAGCAGGTTGGCATCACCCGGTGCTGGACAACATTGGAGTGATATTGAGATCTGAGAGCAAGTGGCGGAGCGCACAAGCAGAGATGCCGGCAATGATGAGCCAGAGAACGCCGGCCACGGCGCCGAGGATCCAGCCCCAGTCGGGAATGGGCGTGTACGTCTTGCCCCCGGTCGTGTTGAAGGTGTAATCGCGGACCTTAATCACCGCCGCGCCGTAGTACGCCAGCTGCATGCCGATCACGATGATCCTGCGCAGACACCACTTGATTTCACTCGATGTGCGCATAGCACTTTCAACAGAACGCTCTGCTTGACAGCCCACATGTAGCTTCACACAACCTTCCTGCTTGATCTACCAGAGGCTATCACAAGACCATGGCAGAGATGGGCTGCGCGGGGAGGATGTCCCAGCAGCGGAGCCCGGCATAGGCATAGGGGCCGGGCGCTTGTGCAGGTTTGGGCGGTGTTCAAAATGTGTGGGGGGAAGCCGGATGACTAATGGTGATATGTTTGGAGGTGCTGGTCTGTAGGGGCGCACCCGACGGGGACGGCTGCGCAGCAAATGTGGGAGCCGGCGCCGCCGCAGAGGGAGAAGCAGAAGTAGATGATGGCCATGACTGCCGAGAGCACCAGGGCAGCCGCCGCAATCACGCCGATGATCCAAAGGTCATTGGAGATGTCCTGCGCAGAGTGTTGATCCAGTCACGCGCAGACCCAATACTCTTTACCACAATGACTTTCATGGGCTGCAAGGTTTGCAAGCAGCGAAACGCACAGAGAGTCTACAGGTGTGATACCTAGAGAAACAGGAATGCAATTATCAACGCAGAGTGAGCGCCGGGAGTAAGGATGAAGAGCTGCAAACGGAAACCTCCACTCCCTCTTCTTGGCTTCAATGAACACAAGCGATTCCAGCGTCCAAGTGGATACAATCTCTTGCATCACTGAAGGGTTCTTGGCGCCAAGCTTGGCGTGCGGAGTGAACGGGACATGCCTTGAGGCTGGGGTTGCCGCCGGCGACTAGGCTGGACTTTGTGGACTGGAAGGCATTCACAGCCTGGTCGACAGCGTTGGTCACATTCTGCAGCTGGCCACTCGCAGATGTGATGTTGAAGTTGCTTGCCGTGCGCGTGAACTCATACCAGCCCGACCTGCCGCCACAGCAGCTTGCTGTGTCAAGCCACCAGCACAGCATGCACATCGCGCAGAGAGAGCCCATTATCCGAACGACATGCACTTTTGACCCAAATATCGTCCCTTGCGCTACCTGTTTGATATAATTCCACCATCACGAAAGTTATTTCTGAACACTCATCCTCTGCCACCCTCCTAAACCACCTGCAGCCTCCGGGAGGTTTCCCTCTCCTCGCCTTCATCTGACTTATGGTGCTGCTACTGGGCTTACGGTAAATCCTTTGTTTGCTTTTGCTTTCTCTGCAAACGTCACTGGCCCCATAGAGGGGTTGCTGGGATGCTGAACATGAAGGTAGCATAACAAGCGGGCAGAAGGTTCACCTGAGAACATAGGCCGGAGACACGCTGGCGTCTTGGAGGTAGGTCCAGAACTGGTATCGGCAGACTGCCACGGAAACTGCGCTCAGAGCGGCAACCAAGAGCAGCACGATGGCCAGAATGATGGAGCACAACTGCAACAAGGCAGGAAGACAACATTAGTAATTCTCAGCTAAGAGCGTGGAGGCAGCCTTCTGTCATCTTCCAGGCATCCGCCTGACGGAACTGAGTGGCACACTTTTGGCGCAGGGAAGACGTCCTGATGTTGGCGAAATGTGGGATGCAGAACAACCATACTGCCCGGACAGTGCAGAAAGTAGATGCACACTTCACGCGCAAGGCATGATGCACTGTGTGAAGAAGACCTGGGTGAATTTCTCAAGCTGTCTTGGGTGAGAATGACATTCACTGTGCAAACAGATGCGTGCAGCAGGTCCGCACTCACCACTTTGCCGAAGCAGGCACAGCATCCTGCGCTGACCTCACGGGTTTCAACCGGTTGCTGCTTGGTGGACTTTGCCCTGCGGCACGATGAATCATTGAAACTTCAGGACACAAAACTCAAGTGAATTGCTGTGGTGAGAACGAAAGTAATGCATTTACTGGATTGAAGGTACAGAGGTTGCCAAAAGGAAACGAAAGGGCAACAAAACCAGATACGGTGACTCCAGATGACTCTGGCAGCACAATAAATGGGAAGCTGGAAAACCATGTGTCAGGTGCATTGTGCTTGTTCAGAAAGATATACATAGACAAGTGGACACTGCAATACAATCAGAACCCCTTGGAATGGATTAGAGCTGCCCACCCCATAGGAAAACGCGTTTGTGGTTTCTCCCAAGCAGCTCCAATCGAGGAGGATGATCTGCTGCATGAACACGGGTATTATGCTCAAGTGAGACTTTGGACACCTTTCAACAACCGATCGTCAACTTAAACGCCCTCACTGCCACTAAGTATGTTTGCTGAGCAATCATCCGGAGGCCAAGCAAGCTGGCTGGGGTTTTTCCGGGTCGCAGGACATGCGATGTCGAGGCCGATGCGAAACACTCAAAAGAGACATAGTTTGCCAACTACTTTGCCGGCACGGCAGGAAAGCCGGGCCGAGAAGCCGAGAGAAGGTTGCCAGCTGCCGCACCTGGAGCCCCACAGTCACGTGTCCAGAACCCAAGCACCGGCCCTCGTGTGCGTGTACAGCACACCACAACCGCTCAGACAAACTTTATTCAGTCGCTATCGTGCTTTCTTGTACTTTCTTCTCCGATTTCTGGTGTTCGCGATCTCCAAACCGAAGCCCTAGAGATTAGAGGGATTTAAGGGGTAATGAAACGTGGCAGATAGGGCTTCGAAACGAAGCTTCATTGCAGCTGTCATTTTCGATCGCACTACAGCGTCTCTCTGAGTGGACCCTGTCTTGCGAAAGCTGCAACGGACGGTTCCATCTTGAGGACTGCAACGCGATCTCAGTGAGACTCAGAGACCGTTGCGCCGCAGCACTCAGCGCAGTGCCTTCACGAGCATCGCATCGGCTTTGAAGGACTGCCGTAATGGGAGTTTTCGGAAGGAGAGGGAAGGCAGAACCGTACGTGGAGCCCGCTCCTAGAAGACTGGGATGCTGCCCTGGCATAAGTCGCGTGGTACGGGCTCGCACTGCACGCCTGGCTACCGACCGATGTGGGAGCCAGAAGTGATTAAAAGACAAGCCGTCAGGATGTCATCACCATGGCTTTCTCGCGGTCTCTTGCCTTTTCCATGTCACAGATCAACGAATGTAGGGCTGCAAATTGTGCGATCAGTGGCCGATACTCTTTGCCTCCGCAGAGAAGAAAGGAACTGTCTTGATGCTGGCAGTGCCAGTCAGACTTTCTCAGTTGGTGTTCGCACATCGATGCGATCATAGTTCGAACAAAAGTAATTTCATAAAACAACTGCTGGAGTCCTATGTGCGCTCAAAAAACGCTCTTTACAACTGCACATGGTGTGGCTAGCTGATGGATGTTCTGCACTGAAACAGGTCTGCTCTGCATTCCTCTCGATCACGTTCCTCAGCATCTTCGGACTTTCTGTTGCGGCATTGGTGGGCTTCAGCCGTTACTGGACCTACTACACCACCAACGGGTCTGACCCTGGTGCCTACAATGTCCAGACCGGCTGGCTTCACTTCCGCACCAGGGATGTTGACAGCTCCAGCTTGCGGGTGAGTCTCTTGGACAGCCCTTACTGATCGCATGCCTTCTTCCCATTTCCATGTCCTTTGTCCAAAACAAGGCTCTGGAGGGCACATTGCGGGGATGCATGTGAGACATGGAGCGGATGTGAAGGTTAATGTTTCTGCGCAGGACATCAATTTCGGACTTTGGGTGATCGGCATTATCAGCGCTGCGGCTCTGGCTGTCTCCGTCGTCCTGTCGTTCGCCGAGTTCTTTGCGTCCGTCACCAACCAGTGCGGTCGCCACACTGCCGGTCTTGCCTTTCCCATGGGGTGCGTGCCCCCATTCCCTGCTTCTGTCTGCCCTCCATGATCTGCAATGATATGCAAAAGCAGATTTGCAGGTGGAGTACTAAATGGGTTCTTTGGCAGCGTCAGATTCCAAGTAAAATACTGCCGCATGGTCATAGTGAGATGATCTGTCACACGGCCAACGACCACCACAGTCAAGATGACGTTTTCTCGAGGGGCTACACATGAAAATGCTCGCACCACAGCCAGGCGTGCAGCACAGCACTGCCGGAGAGTGCTGCAGCGAGGAGTATTTGGCGTGCGGTATCTCTTGGTGGCTGAGGCTCTGCGGCTGGCTATGTGTGCAGGATTGTCCTCCTGGGGATCCTGATCGCGTACATCGCTGCTGCAGTCTTCAAGGTCCGTGACTACACCGGCAACACCGTTGGCACACCCTTCACTGTGTGGCCCAGCTGGGGGTGGATCATTGCCATCATCGCCTCAGTCCTGTGGTTCCTCGCCGGCATCTTTGCATCATGTGAGCCACCCTGCTCAACACCTGATGACTTGCACCAGACTCTCTGCCTCCCCGTGTTGGGATATACGGTCGTGCTATTGTATAAAAGAACAAAAGAATCTCAAGTGAAAGGATGCATGCCTCCAATTGTGCTGTGCATGCTGCAATGCCTGCTGCCAGCTATTTGCCATCCCCTTCTTAGCTGGTCATCTGGCATCTCACATATATTACCCGCCAGTGACGGACATACTTAAAGACTATTTTTGATGTATGAATTTCTGCGCAGGCATGGGCCCGAAGCGACCCAGGCAAGCGCTGCCAACCCACACCCCAACCGCTGGCGCAGCCTACCCAGGGGCCCACCCTGCAGGGGCCTACCCTGCAGCCCCCCACAAGGAGAAGCGCGGCTGGTTCGGCCGCAAGAAGGCCGGTGCCGCAGGCGCTGCCGGCGCCGCCGGCGCCACCGGTGCGGCCGCCCCAGGACAGCAGTACAATGCTCAGCCCTTCAACCAGCCCAACCGTGACATGGAGATGGGCGCTGTGCCTGACAAGGGTAAGTTTCATTTGAATTTTGTTGTCAAGGTGCTGCATGACGTGCACTCGCGATGCGACCCTGCTTCTTATCTCCCTGAAGCCGCACTGCTTTGATTGCTTGATTGCTCTGCATGTGTCTTTGGATAATTGTGTCCTGGAAGAGCTTAGACATATCTCCGCAGTGGTAAAAGGATGATATGCATCTCTTCGCAACAGGCTTTCCGCCAACTCAATAGAAGGACCATGCCCGAAAAGTCAGGTGGCTGTGGCACGGTGTCAGCCCAGCTGCATCCCTGACAAGGAGCATGGCCTGTTTCAGAGCATGGTAAAAACAATTGGTGCTGATGTGGTGCTGTTGATGCAGGCACAGGGTACAACAACGGCCACAACGATCACAATGGCGAGGCCCTAGCAGCCGGAGGCGTCGGAGCAGCTGCAGGCGCAGCCGGAGCACGTCACCACCACAACCAGTGAGAAGATGCCCTCAAATCAAAGTCGAATACAAAGTCAAAGTTGAGGTTTTTAAAGGCCTTCGTCCTGCGGGAGAGGAATTTGCCCTCATGGGTTTCTTGCTTGAGCTGATGGTCTGTACGATTGCAACGTTGCATCGTCTTCTGATAGCTTTAGTTCTGGCAAGACAGTCAGACGTAGAGCTGCCTGCAACTTTCTGTGTCCTTGGCTTGTCTCTGCAACTCTGGGTCCTAATGTGCTGTTTTGCATCATGCGCAGAGATAGGGCAGCGGGACCCGGCACCGGGCCGCTGGCAGCCGGCGCAGCCGCGCAGGAGCCCAAGCCCAAGCGCGGACTGTTCGGCTTCGGCAAGAAGCGCGCGGCAGAGCCGACACCGGCCGCCGGCGCGCAGCCGGGCTACGCCACCGGCGAGCAGGGCTACGCCCGGGACCAGGGCTACCCCAGGGAGGCCCCGGCCGCCGGCGCTGGTAATGCTCAGGGCGGCGCCTGGGCCGGGAGCCGCCTGACCCAGGAGGAAGAAGCCAACCGCGCCAACCTGGCTGGCAGGGTGAGCACACTTCTTGCATTGCTACTTATGGCAGTGGATGCACTGCTCTGTGTCGCAATTGATGCAGTGGGCTGACATGTGTGGGCTGACAAGTCTATGCATTTGCAGGATGCCGCACCCCGCGGCGGGGCAGTGGAGCCCAGTGCTCCTGCGATGACCGCCGCTGAAGAAGCCCCTCAGAAGAAGGGCGCTTTCTCCTTCTACCACTGAGCAACCACTGCGCAACAAATGGAGATGAAACCAAACGCTTGTTGGCATCGCCCTCCACATGCAGCATTAAGTGATTCAGCATGCTGAGCCTCAATCATGCAATGAGGCAGCAACCACTATTCAAGCGCCAGTGGAGAGCAAATAATTACCAAGCCTCAAGAGAACATGAGTCTACAAGGATGTGACAGACATGACAAGGGCTGATGCGGATTCTGGAGTACAGATGGTTCTGCCAATCAGTGCTGTGACAGAGTCCAGACAATGCTGCACGGTAGATTCTTCCAGTAGAGAGTGTCGTTGAGGGTTCCTGCGATGATGCTGTGGCTCATTTTGGTAATTTGGTGGAGCCATGATGCGTCTTGATCGGCAGCTACTGGATCTGTACCCTAAAGGCTGTCCCCTGGGAGGTTTGGGTCCCGATCAGATCTCGATCTGCCTTTTATTGCGTGCTTTGGGTTTGTGCCCAGTGCATGCCCACGGACAGCCTTGCTGATTTTCTTATTTTCAAGGGTGTTTGAAACGTCTGGCAGCTGACTTGCAGTCCCCTGAGATGTGAAAGGCGCAGCCGCATGCCTCCGGACAGACAATCTTTTCATTTCTTTCATTGATTGACTCCTTGATGGCTGTGAGCCTCACTGAGTGCAACCAAGTCGTGCTTGTAGGATTGTTCTAGATCGTTGCTGGCCCCAGCTGAACTGGAACCCACATGTTTCGTTACTCTGAAAAGAGACAATTTTATGGTGTAAACATTGTCCACTGAACCCACATTGGGGCCACAAATCTCACCATCGACACTCAAGGACCTGTAAGTAAAATGAATGAAGCGCGGAGAGCAATCCTATCTTGACACACACTTGCGGCGAGTGACTCGCCACATTTATGGACCCTGCCTACAAAAGGTCTCCTAGTCAGTCACTGATACACGGTATACATTGAAGAGTCAATGGCAAACCCATATTGCCTATATTGCCAGCAATTGTTGCAGCCTACAGCACACACTCCTGATTCCATGAACACTTGCAGTCTATGTAGCTACCCAAAGACATAATGTGAAGCCTCAAGCATGCACGGGGTAATGTGTGCTGCAGAGCTCGAGCCTGATGTGAAGCCTGGTAGTGATCAAGCTGGTGCAGTAGAAGTGAGGCATTGAGACATGCACATGGCAGTAAGGTATATTACTAATTACTATTATAGATCTATTTAGGGCTCAGATATTCACTCGTTTCACATTACACATGGGTCTGCTGATGGGCTGCAGAATATGGTACATGCTGATGTAGCAGGAGACCCTGCGCTGTATTGAAAAGTTCGTTGTTGCAGTCATACAGGACTACTATCTTCTCTCCCAATAACCGCCTTGCAGTCACTCACGATATTATCTTCTTCCCATCAACTCCTCTTGCTGACCCAAGTCACTTACAGACACTGCAATGCTGTTGACTGTAGTATTTCAGCTTAGGTATGTGCGTTTTTCATGTCAAGTATCAAGCTGTCTTGTCTCCTGTGCTGCTCGGCTCTGGAGCTGCCAAACCTGCTGGCTGTGCGTAGTCATGCCGGAGCTTCCGCCCAAGCTGGTAGAGGCCAGTCAAAGCCATGAAGAAATTCACAGACATCAAGTTGTAATTCACCTGCAAAATGTACAGCTTAATGCGCCAATGATCTGTCAAAGATTCGACACGCCTCGTGGATCATCATGGGCGCAAGGCTCTAAGTACACAGCACAGCTAAGCAAAGCTGCAATTTAGCATAACCACATCCCCAAAGGCAGGTGCGTACCGGATTGATCACAGTTGCAAAACGGGTCCAGATCACGCCAGTTGCAGTCACTGCACACTGCTGTGGGTATGACACCTGATCAGCTGGGCGCTTAAAGTCTGCCACATTTGCAATGCTAATGCCCCACCTGTGCAGCAGCAGCAGTTGTTAAGACTTGACAAGGTCACTGACAGGAACTCGACTTTTCAATCCATGCCTGTCGAAGGAAGATCTTACTTGAATGTGGGAGCCCAGAAGTGTATTGTCTTTGGACCAACTGGGCTGTTGATGAATTGAGCAGCACGAGAGGCAAAGGTTGCCATGCTGCTTATATAGGTTGGCAGAGTTAGGACCGCCCTACAGTGCAATGGAGTAGATAATTATTTGACTATCACATATGAAATACCCATCGATCCACACAATGCGAATGGGGAATGGGGAAATGGGATGGAAATCCTCATCCATTCCAGCACTGCACATCTTGCCACAATATTAGGGCAGCTAGCAGGTTAATGTCTGGATAAGGATTAAACTTGGCTCCTTTCGTATGTAGGATCGTTACTTATTCGCACCTTCCACAAATCAGCGGTTCCTGGGGCCCTCTATGATTCTGAGACGGTCTCTGTTGTGTATTCCACCTAGCGATCTGACTTCACAAAAACAGGGTGCTGAGCATCGGCAGTGCTGTTCGTCTCCTGCACTCCAGAATGCGCATTCATCAAATGTAGGACTTCAAGTGGAGCATCTTTTGATCAGCATGCGGAGCATTGGGCTTACTAGATAACGTAACGCTGACTACAACTTCCAGGTCGAAGAAGCCACGAGATGCTTTCGAGGGACCATCGAGATGTCAAAGCGAAGTGGCTTCGATGCTCTGCGATTGGAGTGTTCATCGTAGCTATTGGTCATGACTCTGCATGTAGCGAGAAAGGAGTCGTAGATACGAGGACATGCCGCAGAAGCTGAGGTGCAAACAACATAAGCAAAGCGGAATCGATTTGTTTTGAATTATGGTCATCCCATTGTGGGGTAAGATTGTAGCTTTGAGTCTAGCAAAGAAAGTCACCGTCCTCGTCATTGCGAAATTGTATGGATTCCCAAGGTTATACAGGTAAGACCCTCTTCACACCTCGTCAGAAGCTCCAATTCCCTATGTCAATTTCATTCCATCCTCTTTAATATTTTTCCAACTTTCAACTTATATGCTGTGCCTCAGGAGATCCCAGAAGCTAGTGAGGTGAGTCACCATCTAGAAGCATCTCCTCCAGATTCTCTGAAATAGCAAGACGTGGCTATTGTGGCTTATCGTGTGCTTGTCATATTAGTGTACCGCGTGTCCAAGACGAGCTCCTTCCGCGACCATATTCCGGAGATGGTCTGAATTTCGTAGCATCGTGGTTTCCTAGGTACCTGAATAAAGACTCCGAGCGGAGGCAATGGTGGTCAGGCTACGTCCGCAGCACATTCCATCTGCCAGAGCACGTGGTAAGAAGATGGCATGGTCAGTCCAGCGCAGCTGGGAGTGCTTCTCTCCAACCGCGCAAACCTGAAGCACGTACGCCATTTCCCAAGCCATGTCCAATCATTCAAGCCCTTCATGAAGGGAAAATCTTGCACCATATATACCGGCTCAGATCCTGCTACAACAGACAACAAAAACAGACAATGTGTGCACATTACTTGTGGCTAGAGGGGCGCAGATCGAAGGGAGGGTGGAGATTTCTGATATTCGCTGACTAATGGGGACATGTAGGATCAGCTGGAAAGTTGTACTCGTTTGCCAGCAGCCCGCTGGTGGCGGCGTCGCGGCAGCAGGTGCAGCAGAAGCTGCAGGCGGGGCGCCTCAAGTGGCACAGCATGAAGCAACGGGGCTCACTGGTGAAGCAGGCCAGCGTGCAGCACCTGCAGCGCGTCTCTGGCAGGATCCAGGTGCTGCCCCTTCCTGGATCTCTTTTGTGGGACTGTGCACACTGTCGATAGACACTTTGCTGCAGACTTGGCAGCAGAGATACTACCAAACGCTCTACTGCATCATGGCTGCCGTCATTTGCATGAGAATGTCCAGCTCACACTTGATGTGGAATCTCCCCTACATCAGTTGCATTGCCTGTGTCAAATAAGCACTGCTTATAACATACGCACAGCTTTGGGGAGTAAGTCATCCCAAGATCAAGATCATAGATCGGGGGGCCATGCGTCAAAGTTGTCCTGGGTGTTGTCGTCCTGTTTTCCAGGCAAGAGTATGGCCGTAGTCTTGGCGGAATTAACATCCTGACCCTGGCATGTTCTGTGTATTTGCAGTCGTGGGCAGCGCATACTCCTGCAGATGTGGCCACCATGCAGTTTCTGCGCCAGGCGCGCCAGGCATACAACTTTGTTCCAGCAATTTCCGCGTGAGGCCCACATGGTTGCGCGATACCAGAGCGTGCAACAGTGTAGAACGCAGAGCTGGTTGCTGTGTCATGCTTTAGGATTGTTGTTGCGTTGCTGCTATTTGGTTATTTTGAATTTTGTTAAATACAGAACAGGGAGTAGTTTTTGTGTGAGGACATCTGCAAGCTGCAAAGCTTCGCTAGAATAGATGTAGAAGAGTTGCATGGATCACATGCACCTTTTGTGCAATAAATTTCTGTAAGCTTTCAAGAGCTTTCATGAAGTTGCTGGCGAATGCATGTTTGATATGTCGTGCCAAGCGAGGAAGTACACCTTTGGACATGTTGACAAGGTCTGATGTTGATCAAGATATTCACTGAGGTACCGAAAATGGTGCATCAAAGTAACGTGAAGGCTGTGACTCACCTCTGAGGAAGTTTGCCACCGCCGCTCACTGGAGGTAATAGAGGGCCTGCCAGTGGGTCTTCAGTGAAGTCTCCTCAGGCCAGCACCCTCTGTGGACCAGCACCCGCGTATGTGTTCAGCTGCTATATATGCGATTGACTTAATAAGGCACCGTGGCTGTGTGTGCACCACTCCCACACGGTTTGTGACAAGCATGCTATTCATCCATATTGATAGTGGACTATTTGCGCAAGCTTGCCGGCACCATGCCGCATCATCCATCATGCCAGCACCAGCCACTGGCTGGTGGCCCACCAGTGGGGGCACCAGTGGTGCCGGCAGAGCAGTGGCAATTGCAATAGCTGTGTAGACAAGCACATCCCTAATCACGCAATCCAACTTTACTTATAGGAGCAGGGCAATTGTGCGGATCAGACGATCAGATTGCTTTGCAGAAGGTATGCATGTGACAGTCAGGTCTCCCATTCGTCTCCTGTCAGGCAGATGGGGCAGCTTCCGGCCTGTGGGAAGCTGCAACAGCCCATTGATGATCAAGTCATTTCTGGGAGCTCGGGTAAAATATTTCATTCCTACACTCCTTCAATTGCCTTTGGAAATGTCATTGTCGATAATTACGTTCAGCTGCAAATGAAGATCTATCATCCAACGCTGTTTGGTTCACGCATCCACAATCCCTCTGTCCTCCCTGTGCCGTTGACAAGCTCTTTCAGAACAGCACCATCATATCTAGTACCTTTCTACGGATTTCCCACTGCTTGCAAATCAGGATCAAGAGCTCAATGGTTCTATGCAGCAGCAAGGGCAGTTCCTGAACGAGGGTCACCTGAACCTGAACCTGACTGGGATTCACCTTTCGAGGCCTTAAAAGCAGCGGTGCGCCAATTTAAAGGTCTTGGTCGTTGCCACTACAATCAACCCTCACTCCAACTCGAAACACTTGATGATTGATCAAGCGTTGTCCTGCAGGTTTCAGAGGGAAAGGCCACCCTTGCATACAGGGATGCAGATGAGGAAGATGAGGAGACCTGGGAAGATCTTCTTGAAATGGAGGAAAACGTTTGGGATCCCAATGCTGCACAAGGTGCGAATGCAATCTGCCTTCCCTGGTTGGCAAATTCACAGATTGCCCTGATGTCATACCTCATTTGTAAGTTGGTTGCCGGAGCCGAGGATGTCTAAATTTGCATTGCAGCTGACTTGCTAGTGGAGCTCCTAGAGCCTCCAAAGGGGACTGGCGCAGAGAGGCCTGCCAGCCAGGTGAGTCAACAGGCCTGCCCGCAAAATGCGCAATGTCTACACCCTATTCCAGTCTAGAAAATTTGAGAGATGCCGGGGGATTAAGCGCGAGAGGTGACGTGTTGGCTGTCTGCAGGATGTGCCCAGCGTCACAATGGCGACCATGCAAGAATTGGTGGATGCTGGTGCAGAGACTGTCTGCATGCTGGATGTCAGCCCTTCTGAAAGCAGGTACCTCGACATTTTCTCAACATACCAAGCATCACGCATGCGATGCCTTAACATGCCATGCATCACGCATGCGATGCATTTTGGCACGAAGGTTGCCCAAGCTATGTAGCTTTATCGGGGATCTGGGTGTCGCTCCACATTTGAAATCAGCTTTGTTTCAGAATTTAAAGCTGCGGGGGGAGCAGGTCCAATAGAACCGCGAGACCCAGTGGGGTGAGAGTGGTGCACATTCCACTGGAGTCATTGCGTGCAGAGACAGCAGAGCAATTCAGGGAGTTCGAGCATGTTGTAATTGTGTCCTCCGCTGCTGGAGCGGGCTCGGGCTCGGTGGGGGAGCCAGGACTGAATGCAGCCAGGAGGTGCTGGCAAGCCTGCGTTCGTCTGCGCAGAGTCTATGGGCTTAAACAGGCCGCAATATTGGATGTTTTGGAACCATCACAATAGGGAATTAGGCGAAGCATTGTGAAGCCCATACCATCTGGATTTGAGTGTGATTGGGTCATGAACTGCATTGATGCCCCTAGACCCTACGCTATTTTGTCGACGCCCCGTAGCTTCTTAATTGTTGCAATTGAGCAAAAGGGAAGCCGTTCCTGCACTTCGTAGCGCTGTGACAGGCATTCAAGAGCTCTCAGTGTCAGCTACTGTGCCTAAGGTGTAGTGTGCGGACTAGTTTGCTGGTGGCATCTCGTGATAGAAACTACACCAGTGCTCTTGTATCGTTCTGTATCTGGAGGACGTCTGCAAAAATAAGTAATGTCTGAATAGCCTCAATGATATAATGTACTTTTCTCGCCTATGGAGTACGTTGTCTGGTAAAGCGATCTTAACATCCACATCCTGCTCTTAGAAAACGTATGGGGTATCAGCCACAGTAGCGGAGGGTATTGATATTCTCAATATTAGGCATCTCATTAGCACCCGACAGTGCTCATCTGCACATGTTTTACGGGGCTAGCGTCTGGGATCCCTGGCTGATCATAGCACAGATAGTCACAGTACAGTGCCTCTACTACCTCAGCTTTGGGCTCTTGCTCTACCTGCTGCTAGGTGAGCCTCTTCTCTGTTCATACTGGGCTCAAGCGACAGCAGGTGATAAATGCATTTTGTGTGGTGTTGACAACATCAGATTCCCTGTTGTTGCAGGCCCATACGTGACACACCTTTCATTCCAACATGTCTTCGATGATGCCAGTATGGAGTTGCACTCTTTCACTGGTTGGATGGTGATTCTCACGAATGTCATAAACTCCTTGGCAGCAGCCCTCAGCCTCATGTTTGTGGTAAGCCTCACCCGTGTGCCTCTATCAACCAATTCTTTCGCTGATTGTCTAACTGAAGACTGAGCCTGCGTCTCCTAGTGCTTGAAGGCTCTCTTGTTTACAGGTGGAGAGGGCAAAGAAGTGCTTGGACTTTGCAGCGACGTGCTACCTGTTGCACCTGGCGTTTGTGTCCATAGTGGGAGGGTTCCCCACCACAGTCACATGGTGAGGCTCACCTGCTGTGGCATCAGCTCTGACAGCTTTCATCCAGCAGATCTGGCTTCAAATGGAGTGCAAGTTTTCTAGGATGCTTCAGGTGATGGCATGCATGCAGGTGGGCGGTCAATATCTTGTCGATGACGATTGCTGCGCTACTTGGCGAGTGGCTGTGTGTCAGACGGGAGCTGCAGGACATACCCATAGGTGCGCCATCTCTCTTGCTCTCACATGACCACGTGCACTTGTAGAATATCGGAAGGAGGACCTAAGCTGGAGCCCACACCTCACAAGGCTGGTTGAGCTGGCAAGGCAACGGGTTCTTATCCAAACTAAAGAGATATTAGATGCCAGAAGTATATTTCAAGATATCAATGAAATCATCTGAGCACTCTGCTCTCCAGCCAGCACACGAGAAGATCAAGAAGCTCTGCACCCTCAATGATTTAAGTGAAGTGAATGAAAGGTGATGCTGCGCATGTTGAAGTGGGAGCGTGCATGGGTGCAGGCAGCATAACGCGGCGCTTTTCGGGCACAAGAGAGGCGTTCAAGTCGCCCACCTCTGTGGCAGCCATCACTGGCGCCTTATTTGGCCGCGCCTCCAACACTGGGGCAGCCGCTGTGCAGCTGCCGTCCAGCCGCTCCCTCAGACCCATCCCTGAGGACCAAGTGTAGCAGCGCCAGTTTCTGGCGCTAACATGTGTGTCTCAGTTCAGCAGGCACGTTTGTATTATGAAAAATTGTGTTTGCGACTTCAAATGGAAGCTCAAGTAGTCGTCAGTTGAGCAAGCGCAGCAGTGTTCTAGTGCTGTGGTGCGCTGGGAATCTATTCCTTCGTGTAGCGTATTTCCGAAAAGAAAGGCTCCTTGCTCTAGAATGTTTGCTGACCTTCGCTTTCATCAAATTGTATGATTCCCGTATGGCTTGACTATGAGGGATACCATCAATATGTTCCTGAAGAGATGTGTAGAAATAATCTTGTGAATGTATTGTTTTGGGATCATTATGGTGTGGAATGTTGGCTGTACCTACGAGGTTCTTTGGATTGAAATAGTTGTGGATCGTGGGAGCAAGATAAAGAAGCGCCAAATTGATGAAGGACCCCCGCATTGAGCATGCTAGGGAATCAGCATGCACATGATGTTCGACAGACTGAGGCAGTCTCGTGTCGGCAAGACAGTATTTGACAAAGAGCCTCCCAATTTGGCATGTGAGTGGGCAATATATATATGCCGTCACCAAACAAACATCTCTCAAGCCTTGAGCGTGCACTTGTAAAAATGAAGAAGAAGCTGAGTACACATGTCCTTTACACGGGCCTGATCTGTTATTTGCACGGTCCTCACAATCCTCAGTAGTGTGTGGGGCCCAATATTGCAGATCAAGTCCTCAAATGCTGGGCAAATCCGTGAAACATATCGATAGCCCAGAGCATCCCTTTGAAACAGTTACCTGGTGACCACAGTGACCAGAACGTTGAGCAAGGCGTGCACACGCACTAATAAGAAGAAACTCAGCTACGCATGGAGACACCTTGATCACGCGCTATCTTTGCGGAGCTGCACATACTTCTCTATGAGGACCTCGATCTTTGGCTTGCGCTTGCTGGACAGGAAATGCTCGCCCCCCTTTGCATTGGCCATTTCCAGAGTCTTGTTGATCGACTTCTGCATGATCCACTTGTAGTCCTCCCTGCTGATGGTCTTGTCTGCATACATCGGCTTCAGGAAGTCTGCCACAAACTTCTCCACCTCCTTTCTCACCTGCAGCACAACCACCTTGCAACTTTGTTCCGTTGTCCTTTCACTTCATAAGGCGTAGGGGAATATTGGTGCAGCACACAGGTCACAAGTGTCCTGGCATGCTCAACTAGCGCAGCAGAATGCCAGTCCGGTGCTCAACAGTTAACAGAAAGAGAGGTGCAGACATCAACGCAGATAGTTGAGGACAGGCTGCCTGCAAAGAGAGTGTCATGCAGCAACATTTGATGTCAATGATTGCAAAGCAAGAGAGTGTGCAGTGTGCAGTGGAGCTTAGCAGGCCAAGGTCGCAGGCAAACACACCTTGGGGTTGGCCTTGTGAGCGTGGTTGCTGCCAGAAGAATGCTCCTTGGAATGGGGCTTGTGGGGTGTGCCGCCTGAGCCGGAGGCATCGCCCTCGTTCTCTGCCTCTGCCAGTGCCTCCTCAGCCCTGCGCACACCCCACCCCCGTGAATCTTCACTGACCGCCGACCGACACACATTACAACAGCTGCCCATTTTCTGCTCAAATTCCCTACGCGCTGCACCATCGCAGACATCAGGAGTACCAGAACTCCACCACCTAACGGGTATCAGTCATGCCATGGGCCACGCTGTGGGCTCACAGAGCACTCAAGGCAGTACTGAGTATCCGACTTAAGTATCCCATTGTTTCCTTGTCCGCAGCACTTATCAGATATAGGACCCCCTGGCAGGTTAGAGCATGGGGGGATTGAGGGGGTGGAAAAGCCTCTGCGCAACAGATGACTAACTAATTGGTGTAATTCTGACGCAATACTGGTGAAATGGGCCCGTACCGAGCGCGGCGGCGCGCCAGCTTCTCCTCGCGGTTGCGGCCGGAGCGTTTGCTGCGACCGCCCTCCCCGAAGGCCAGGATGGCCGGCATTTCCGCGGCTGTCTCGCGCGCCTTGCGCATCTCCTCCTCCAGCTCAGCGCGCTTGGCCGCCAGCGCCTTCGCCTCCTCCTCGGCCTGACATAAAACAAGCAGAAATTTTTCAGCCGGGGCCTTCTTGGGATATAGTTATTTGGGAGCTGCATACTTACGAGCACGTCGCAACAGCTCAATTTTCAACGCAGCCATGTTATTCTCTAACTTAGGAGCACTTCATCATTCCAGACGGGGGATCTTGGTCTCACCCGCTGTGCAGCAGCTAGCTTTTCCAGCAGGTCAGGGTCCATCATTTCGGCGGCGTCCTCCTCAGAGCCCGGTGTGGCCGGCCGCTCCTCGGCGCTCGGCCGGCCAGCGCCGTTCTGCGCGGCCGGGGCGGCGGCGGCCGGCTTTGGCGGCGCCGGCAGCCGCGCCGGTTTCCCGGCCCAGCGCGCCTGCAGCGCCGCGGCCGCCTCGCGCAAGATGCGGTTCGGGTGGGAGGCAACGCGGTCAGAGATCGTGCCCGCAATGCCAGATGACTTGATCGTGTCCGCGCGCACCGGCATCTTCATCAGCACCTGCCCCGGCAAACCCATAAATTCTTCACTTCAACCCATTCACAGCTGCCTTACAAGAGGACAACGCTGTGCTGTCTCCTGGCTTAACCAAGGCAATGTATGGCATTGGGCAAGCCCACCTTCTTCTCAGCTTATGGCATAAGCAAACCAGTGCAGGGGCAATGATGCGCCAGAAAGAATCCTGAAGGAGCGAGGAGGGAGAGCGCGAGGTCTGAGGCTTTGTAAGCTGTCAAGGTCACACCTTGAGGGCAAGCTCCAGGACGTGGAAGGCGCGAGCGTCAAGCACGAGCTGCAGCAGCCACAGGTCGAGGGCGCGCAGGCACGCAATGTCCCCGGCCAGCGCGGACAGCGTGTCAGCACTGGCTCCCAGCAGCGCCCGCAGCATTGCCGCGCGCGCCTCTGTGTCCAGCGCCTCGCTCAGCTTGGCACGCAGCTGCTCCATGTCACCTGCGCGCGCAAGCACCGTCAGCACATTTCACAGTGTCTTCAAATTAGAGCAGGGACCCCAATAAAAAGCAATCGTAGTGCAATTGCAACAAGTGCAAGTGCAATTTATCTAGAATATTTGTACATGAAATGTAGCACTTTGAAGGGAATGTCCCTGGCTGGAATGTCGCTTCAGTGGAAGGAATACCTTGCCTGAGCCTGACGTGATCCCATGCATGCATGTGTGCAGGGCATCTAAGAGAGAAAGCAGGTCAACGTCCGATGAAAAGAGGATGACTCTGCTTGCAGAGGAGCATGCCCACTGTACAAAAGCGTGGTGGGTGCGTCGAAACAAATACTGTGTTCTCACAGCGTGAGTGCGCATCATGCGTATGCAGCCTAAAATCATGAGATATGATGTTTGTCGTTATAACTTCAAAATACCCAACAAAAGCGCACCCATGCCGGCCGAGATGAGGACGCGGATGATGGCCTTGGTTTCTTCGCGCTGCACTTCGCGCCGGGCCATCTCGGCCGCGCGCTCCTCCCGGCTCATCGGCAACTCCGGCTCCCGCGCCGCCTCCCGCACGCGCCGCTTCTTCGCCTGAGCACATCCACTAAAGGTGCTCAGCTGCATGCTACAGTGCCGTCCCCCGCTGTCATGTGCATGGGAAAATCTTGGTGCGAAAGCAGGAAGCCGCTGCAATACGCCCGTGAATATGTCGGTCAGTGGTCTGGCCCCGTAGACTGCCCTACTTGGCAGTTCTGATTGCTGCGACCATCGCTCATGAGATCTCCAGTGATACTCTGACAGGATGCAAGCCTTTTGTCACAGTAGAAACCACTGACACGGCACTCTTGGTGAAATGCTTCTGCAGCACAGAATCTCTGAGCCAATTCGACACACATGATGCCTGGGGTTATTTAGCTACTCTAGAGACCCCTTTCCGTGCAGCAGCACAGAACAGAAAGACTTCTAGGAATCACCTCAACTGGCGAGGCAGGCTCATCTTCATCATCCTCTTCGGCGCGGCGCTTCTTCGCCTTTGCCTTCTTGGGCTTCTTTGCACGGCCCTCATCACTGTCGTACTCGAGAAAGTCCTCGTCCTCGTCCACCTCCTGCAGAAAAACTTCCTTGTCAGCGCTCATGTCATTGGCTCCTCACATGCAGAAGTAGAAGCAGTGATACCTGAAAGCTTGTTCCCATCTCCTTCATTCAAAGGTGCCATAGTGCCACTGCAACATATCGTTGTCAGAGCCAATGGAACAACCTCGTTGTTGCAGCAGCATTGTAAAAACAGCACTGTAACAGTCGTAACAGTATTACTGTGACAGTGGCCTTGTAAGAGTCCCTATCTAACAATACCATTGTTATAGTGCCACTGCACCACTGTAACATAACAACAGCAGCCTTGTAACAAGATCACCATTGAAACCAAGACGGCAGCACCAAGCACAATTTGAACCACAGACTCGCCCCGCCAGAGCCATCCACCACCAAATTAGACAGGTAAGAGAGGAAAACGGCTCACCCTGCTGGCGCGGCGCTTGGCGGCAGCCACACTGTCGACCTGTGCTGCGGCGGTGTCAGCAGCCGCATCATTATCTCCTGTCAGCAGGTGAAGCGCGCGCACCGCCTGTGACAGCACAATTGCCAAACTCGAATTGCACTCCTTGCTTTCGCAGAATCATGATGTGGGGACAATGTTCGACAAGATATCATGGCCATTCTGGAGATGTAGTCGTTGCAGGCGACATTTTGCAAGCTTCCCAGTGCAACACGGAGGGTGCCAATTATGCCGACAGGCCATTGACAATCTGCAGGAGCAGTATCAGTCGCTCATGATAATCATGGAAGGGATCAACAAGAATGCCACGGATGCATGCTTCCATGATGCTAAGAGACAATAGTCAAAGGAAGGGTGGCCAACCTCGCGCATGCCGGTAAGCATGGCCCCTCCGACAGTGTCCGGGTGCTCCTTGCAGGTGTGCTCCCCTGCCCACAGCAGCCGCCGCCGCACGGGCGCCGCCAGCGCATCGTATGTCTTGGCGCTCGAGCCGACAGCAACGTACGAGTAGGAGCCTGCCCCATTCACAGCCAATTCAGGACGCCAGAGCAACTTAGACGAGCTTCCAGAGGTGCCAATTGGGGCATTGATTTAAGCAAGGGCATGATGTACGACGAATTCGGAGGATTAGGCAAGGTGGTCCTGTGCTTCTCAATGCATCTGCAGGTGAAGGCTGAGTATCCGGAACGCACCCCTTGCATAGATGTCGCTGCCCCACTTGGTGGCCAGGGAACACACAGGCACAGGAATTTTCTCGCCGTACAGCCTCCCCAGAATCTCCATAGCTGCAGCCGCCATCTCTTCGTCCGACATTCCCTCGGACTCCTGGAGGCGCAAGACAGAACCCTTACATTGCCATGTAATGCTGATCATACCATGTAACGCATACCCTACCATTTGTGAGCACAAAGGTGTAGTGCCTGAGGACTCTTTGTTTGTGGTCAAACTGACAAAGGCAGAAGGACAGCAACTAGGGACAAATTGTGGGCAGAGAGTGAGGTGGGGTGCTCACATAGGCTGCCTTGCCGGACACGAGGGCCACCAGGATGGGCTTGCCAATCATGGGCTGCAGGTTCCAAAACATGAAGCAGCGGCCGCGGCCGCTAGGGCCCCCCGGCACGGCAGCGCCGAAGAAATCGGTGGAGTTCTCCCAGAAAGCATGGGGGAACTCCAGAAACACCTGCACCCGCAGCTCTGTAAGTCACGCAAAGCAGCAAGCTTTTGCTCCAGATCTGCACACAATTTTCACAATGCCGTCAATTGATGCAACACACAAGATTGGGATGTCTCACTGTTTTTTATGAACATAGTGAAGAGCAGGGATAATATCTCTGGCAGGCATTTTACCTTGTTGAGGTCACCAAAGCCAAGCTTGGTCACAGCCTCGGCCTTCCAAGGTGGCAGGGGCGGGTCAAAGGTGACGTCACCAGCTTTCAGGCAGCCGAGAGGCACTGTAACGATGACCGCTGCACCCTTAAACACCTCCCCTGCTCCCAAAGCCAAGCGTCAGACCCAAGCAATGTTACTTCAAAGCGTCTTTTACAAGCAGAAGCATGAATCCCAGAATGGTAAATCATAAATTCATGCCCCCAAGCCAAAAGTCCTCAGACAGGGGTGAGTCCCACGCTTTGAGCCGTAGCAGGGTTGTATAGCAAATACTTTACACAATATCTGAGGTGTGCTTCGTGAACAACGGCGGCACCACCATTCATGCAGGTGTTTATACAGCTGGCAAACACCTGGCATTGATCACATCAAGCCTGGATCTTTTGCAGCAGCTTTCAGGCGCTAGGGAAAGGCACCTGAGGCGGTAGTCACTGTGACGCCATCGGACGTGTCAGAGACGGATGTGACAGGGGATGACAGGCGGACATCCAGCCGCTCTGCCAGAGCCTTCAGAATGGGGTCATAGCCCCCAATGACCATGCAGTGCTGCCCCCCAAAGCCGCCATACTCCTCGTCCTGGTTCCAGTGCACCAAAGACACCTGCACCCGCCATAATACTGTGTGAGCTCCCTTACAGTAACTTTGTGAGAGGAGATTTTCCTGTGGATTCTGAGGATGGAAGAGATTGATGTGATAAGAGTTAGGAGCACGTACTGAGCAGGTTTACCCGAATTCAGTGGCCTGTTCTATATAATGCATGCATGCTGACACCAGTCAAGAAGACATCGAGGCAAACACATGCACCTTGTAGATTACTGGGGTTTTTTAGCAGACTGTTTGTCTTTGAAGCTACAAATTGCTCTTCACAGTGCACAGCAACCGAGAAATATGCAATGTGCACAGAAGGCCAACTCCACCTGATCCAGTGAGGCGCTGCAGCCATACTCCAGATTTGACCAGTGCCAATTCAGCAGTCGCTGCTGCGCCTCATCCAGGCTGGCTGGCAGAGGCTGCTCTTCCGCGTCCTCATCCTGTGCACTCTCCTCTGCTTTGGCCTCCACACCGCTGCCAGGCTCTGCAGGGGGTTCTCCATCCGAGCCCTGACCGGCTGTGCTCCCCGCTTCTGGCTTGGCTTCTGCGGAACTGCTGGGTGTTCCAACTGCTGTGCCAGCAATGGTGGCGGCTTTGTCGGCTGCGTCTTCTGCATCTGAACCTTTCTCGCCAGACGCCTGCACAGATGCTTTGCTGTCCTTGTCACTGTTGTGCAAGGGCTGCTCCCCCTTGTCCGCATCCCCACTGCCATTTGCTTCTGCCATGTCCACATCACCGCCTCCACTTGCTGCCTCCGCCCCTGCTGCTGCGCCATCTGACTGAGCCTCTCCCTTACCATCACCAGTGGCTGCCGCAGTGTCTGCCGCCGATGTTCCTGCAGCTACAGCCGTGTCTGCCGCTCCTGTGTCTGCACGTGCCGGGGCCTCGGCCACCGCTGTTGCACTCTCTGCCGGGGCTCCGGCGTTCGCCATGTCGGGGTTAGCGGCGGCTCTGGCGGAAAAGCGATTTGCAAATGCGCGTTCTAGGGCCGCGCCGAGAGACTCGGCCTCGGTGGCGGCCTCGCCCAGAGAGTCGACCCTTTCGCGCGCGTCGTCCAGCAGAGTATCACGCACCCGGTCAACCAGGCTGTCAATTGCATCTGGCACTCTCTGCCCAGTCAGCCCGTCGTAGATCGGCAGCAGATGCTGCCGGATCTCGTACAGCTTCAGTCCCAGCTGCCTGCCAGCGCAAACACCAGTCACCAGTCAGGATTACTTTCTGTCTTTATTCCTATCAAAGTTGGAGTCACTTCAAGCTTGTTGAGAGTCAAAGACAACGGAAAGGCCAGCCGGGTGTGTGTCACAAGCAAGCAAAAGGGGAAATGGAGCGCTGCATGCCTGGCGACAAGAGTGGAAGGGTCGGGTCGCGTCCCCCTGGCGACCACAGTGGCGGTGCCTGTGATGATGGATGCTCCCAGATCAACCGGCCCGCTGAAACCGCCGTCGCTGTAGCTGTGCACCCTTCCGCCCACTCTGTCTCGCGCCTCCAACACCATTGTCTCCACGCCACACCTCTGCAGGGTCCCACTTACACAATTAGAAGAGCGCTAAATGGAGACAATGAGTCTGCAGACATGAATGGTTTCTAATTGGTAACACAGGCCCCCTTTTGCACCGTCAGGATGCGGGTGTGTCGACTAAGGAATGTGATGATCATCCCAGGATGCAGCGGATTGACAGCTGTCAAGACATGTATATAGGTTCAGCATGCCAAATCGCACAAGCAGGCACATGAGTTTTGCGAATCCAAGGGATGTTGCCCTGCAGGCTGAGAGGCACCTTCAGGTGGAGAGCAGCAGCCAGGCCAGCAGGTCCTGCCCCGACCACAATGACCTTCCCGGGCTTGGCCTTGGCTTTCTTCTTAGCCTTCTTTGATGGGGGCCCAAGGTTGCCGTCCAGAAACTCATTCACCTGCACAGCCAGCCTGCCATCAAATGTTGCACAATTTTTACACAAGCTACAACAGCTGAGTGCAAAACAAGGAGTGGCAAGGTGAACAATATTGAAGCCGGTGCAGACCTGCTCCCTGATGAAAGCCTTGCGTCCGCCCAGTTCCACGCCCAATTGCTCCTCCAGCTGCTTCCTGATCTGCTTCTCAGTCACCACCTACAAGCAATTTTCTTTTTTCAAATTCCCTCCCCAGCAAAGCATGGCACAGCTCCTGTAGCTTTTTAGTGCAGAGACCTGGTGGACCATGCACTAATGTCCAGCAGAGAACAGATGCAGAAGTGAAAGGATGCAGAAAAGCTGACGCACATCTATGTCCACAATTTTGAGGACTTTGTAGAGTGCCCCCTTGAGCTCCTCATCAGACACGCCCTCCTCAACCGGCTGCTCCTCTGCAGCAGGCTCCCCTTGTGGCACACCAATGTTAATGCAGCCCTGCTCCTGCAGAAATTTGTGAGCTTCCGCCACGATAACCTCCATGCCATCCTCGGCTGCGCCTGCATGTAAAAAGACCCTCACATTCAACTTCTCCAGCTACCTTCACATGATTTGTAGTTGGTCTCGAGTGTTTCCAGGCAATGACATTCTGCCTGGGCCTTGAGAATGCCACAGGGCCACAAGCATGTGGTGCGAGCAAGATTCGAGCAGGAGGTTCACCTGTGCAGGCCTCGGCTGTCAAGAACTGCGTCACATCCTCGTCCCATTTTTGCAGGATCAGATTCCTGCAGCAGCAGGCGGGACATCTCGGGGGTATTGAGATGACAGCCGCAGCGTTTGCTTTCCAGGACACAGCAAACTGTGCAGGCAATCAAGATGTGCGACACAACAGTACCCGTGGAAATTCTCCAATTTAGCAGCAGCTCACCTAGCACTCAAGTAATCTGTCTGGCGCGCTGCAAAGCGGAGCAGCTCTGCCTTGGTCATCACTCCAGGCCGCAGGCCAGCACCAACTGTGGCAGCTGCAGCCGGCTGATGCTGATCCTCTGTACTGAGGGACGCCTGCGAGCGCCTTGGCCTGAAGGATGCTCTGGCGCGCAGGCCGTAAGTCATCCCAGCTTGGACCACCATCTCCCTGAGATGTCCTTCTGTCTACACTGCTCTCTGCTTCTGAACTGACCCTGCACCTGCAAAATATGACACATGTATATTTTATGGATCCACACTCAATCTGATGTATATCACAGCCTAAGGTAAAGGTTCAGATGAAGGCATCGAACCAACCTGCAAGTTACACTTGCACTGACAGACAATGCAATTTACAGCCTGGAGAGTAAGACATAATGAAGCACTATTTTGTGATGCTTGACTTTTTATGCTTCAGTCAGAACCGCAGATCTATTGCCAAGGCAGGCATGTCAGGCTGGCAGGCACAAGAGACCTTGTGACAAGCAGGTGTTTGATATTGGTGTTTGTGTAGCTCGTACCTTTTGGAAAATTTATAAAGAGAGCTTTCAAGAACAGCGTGCGAACCCCGAGGCAAAACATGTCTTGATAGAGGAGTAGATACCCTGCTAGCACTGACGAAAGGCTCTGTAAATGTACATTTTCTAGTGCGTAGAGATGGTATAGATTTCAATGTCGATTGCGTATGGCAATGCCCTCAATTTTGCAATGCTCGTAAAGAAGAAATCTGCATGGCCAATGGGGTGCCCAATGGGCAGTGTTGAGTGGGCACTTCATAAGCAGAGTGAGCTCTGTCCTCTGGGATACTTGCAATGCTTTCCCATGCACCCCCTGTTAATTTACATCATTCAAGGCCCCTTCCCTAGATGGACACATGAGCTTCTCGTGAGCTTTAAGAAAATTATACTGTACATCGCCCGCTTTCTTCTCAGTGGCAGCCGGCATACTGCCTGCGCATGCGTGCACTGCAGCTGCAGAAAACAATTGGCACTATGCCAATGGACTCTGTAGCAGGCAGAGCTGCTGACCACTAATATTCACATCCATGACACATGTACACAGCATGTACTTCTCAGCAAGAACTGAAGCACCTGATGTGTCCTTGCACACGAATCAAGCTCAAATTCCAACAAGCATCCAATGAGTCCTGATGAGCAAGCTTGAGTCCGCACACCTCTGACTCACACCTTCTCACAACAACTCTTTTACCCCCCTTCCTGCGCATTTTCAAGACATTTACTGTCTGAGTTCACAGTTAGCAAAACTCCATTCAGAGTAATGATCACACATCTTCTACCATGCAATATATTGTACAGGCACACTTGGAGTGCTATTGAAACAGGTACATCAATCTGTAGTCCCAAATTCTCTGGAATTGCCTTGTGTAGCATTTTTTTGCTGTTCACTGCATGACTTGCATTCACGAGTCAAAGACAAACAGTGCTCAATTCTGCCTTATACCAAAGTCATCCTTGGAGCCTCCCAAAACCCTTCTTCATATGCGAGGTAATGTCGTAGGTAATTGGTGCCAGCCAAGTAATCAGATTGACCCGGAGAGTGGGATGCGGTCAAAGTCGATGTTTTCGATGTAGTGGACGGTGTCAGAGAGGTGCTCTCGAAGGCAGTTCAGCTCGGCGCTGCTGTCCACAGTCACTGAGATCATTCGCAGCTTGAGGCTGTGCACCTCTGCTCCCAGCAGTGTCCCCATGTGCTCTGGCAGCTCCTGCATTGCAAAAGTCACCATCCACTCAGTAATCATGGCCTTATGATATGCGCAGCAGCGGCAAGGTCCTCTGCAGGGAGAGAGGCCCTGCACTTGCACTTGTTCGTGCTGCGCTCGCAGCAGCAAGCGGAGAAAGAACGCCAAGTGGGAATGGATTTGGGGGTGCTGTTTCTCCTGTCCCTCATGATACTAGTCAATATTCCTGATCACTAACAGTACTCCTGGACACTGATAAGGATTGCAGCCTGAGGTGGACTAGATTTTTGCATGCGATGCACCCTGTTACATATCATTACAGTAAGACCCATTCACAAGGGAGGGGAGCTGATTGCGAGCTTCCTGTAATCCACTTAGCCCTGTGGGCTGAAAGAAGCATGTAAAAGCAATGATAACCCGTTCAGGTGCAGAGACTCATGTTGTTTGTGGCTTTGAAGAGGGGCGAAAGCAGTACGAATTAGAGCAGCACCTCATGGGCAGGATCCCAGTCAATCCTGGCTGAGGGAGTTGTGAAAGAGACAGGCCGTGTGGTCCCTTTGAAGTGCTGGCGCTGGCCGTCCTGCACCCTCCCTGCCAGCTCATTGCAAATGGCAACCACCTGTGCCCGAAAACAAAAGGTTTAAAAGTTGATCTCTTACATAACAGATTGAGCACTTGATTGTTTGGTCGATAAAATGGCTTGGCAAATTCCTAGGCTGTGCCCTGGTGTCATCTGTGCATGCTCACCTGGCCAACTGTGGTTCCTGGGCGAAGGTGCAGGAAGAGGGTGCGGCCTGCCACATTAGCATCGGAGCCCTGCAGCCATCCATGGCGTCTGATTCATGGTCTGAGTCATCGTTTCTGAACTGTTGAAGAATGCAAAGCTGTGCAGAACCTGATGGCTTGGCTGTCAGATGTACATGTGAACATCAGGGGGATGAAAGGCTCACCAGGTAGATCACAGCATGCTCATTCACATGGTACTCCGGCACTGACTGCCTTGGAGACTCCTGCACAGAAGGCATCTTGCTTCATGCCCGGGCAATGATTCTGTTGTCATCCTGTTCGATAACCATGTCTAAACCTTGCAGGTTTGGATGCGCCACCCTTCACACCTGGACGAGGCTTGCCCTGGGCTGTACGGTGGATCTCTGTTTTGGCAGTGTCCTTGGGTATGCCAGTGCCCACACTCCGCTTGGTCCGACAATGACATTATTCGACGAAGTTTGCGACACATCCTGCAACATCAGGCAACATTTGTCGGTCGAACGTGTTTACCGTAGCTCTGCGCGACCTGCTTCTCATGCCTCCATGAGGTTTTCAAGTCATAGAAACAGTAGCGGCGAAAGCCCGAGCTGCTCGATTTTTGTTTGATATTTGCCGTTGGGTCGATTCTTTTGTTACTTAATGGGTTTTTCTGCAACGAAATAGACGAGGATAGCACGAGGGCTGTGAGGAGACCTCCTCCCTTACCCGACGCCTGAGGCTGTGATGGGTCTTCAACGTGCCATGAGAGATGATAGAACGACTGCTGCATACATTGAGTGCCATATTAAGTACTTATTCCTGGCAATGAGCTTTGTCGCAAACTAACGCTTCGGAGGAAAGCAGTACGGACTGTCACAAGGACAAAGGGGCCGACGATGCAGTGCCAGCAAGGAATGCTGAGACAACAGCAATGGTTTCAAAAGAGACCTCAAGCTCCGCAAGATATCTTTGAAGACAGATCGCGGACAAGATGCCTTCTTCCCTAGTTCCAAGATTCTAAGGGACTCTAAACTAATAGAAACTCAGTTCGTAATTTTAAGGCCCTTGGGCCCCTGAAATGTCTAGGCAGTGAGTGCTTGCAAAAGGTGGCAATTCATGTACATTCGCTGAATACAGGTATCAGGAATATATCGCACAGGTCCTCATCGGCTCTGATCAGGCGGGAAGCTGCGGGTCGCATCCTTCGATCTACAACCAAACATATTATACTTGAGGAGTTGATGATGGCCCTTGATAGGTGGATCAATAAAGTGAAATAAAGCCTAATAGTAAGAAAGTGTCAGACTTGGTGCTTGGCACGCGCACCATCCATCGCTCTCTGAGCCCAGGCCAAAATGGGCAATGTTTTCGCTTCTTCAAAACACCCAAAGTGCGATTCTGTCCCAATACATGCAATGTCCAAAATTTTCGTTAATATATATGCCGACGAATGTAACGGGCTCCTGCCCGTTTTGCATCGCATCAAAGGTGCTTTTTATGTGTCGATCTCTGTTGTCATGGCGTGCAGGCAGAAGATCACCGACACTGATAGGGCTGTGCTGAAATTGAAAACGCAGCGACGCCAGCTCAATGCCCAGCGGACACGGGTAGGCCAGGCGCAAAGACACATACCTGCGTTTATTTTCAAGTTGGAATCGCCCATCCTTGCTCAAGTACTCCTGCTGTACAACTGTCAATCACCTGGCATAGTATCTTTAATATAAATTCTTGGGCGTGGCAGGTCGAGGGCTTAATAGCCAGAGAGATTGAGGTGGCTAAGGAGCTCATTGCAGCCAAGAAGAGAGAACGGGCGCTCCTGGCCCTCAAAAAGAAAAGGCTCAGAGAGGGCCAGCTCGAACAGATCGATGCCTACCTCCTCAACGTGGAGCAGGTTGGCATCTGCTGAATGTCTCAGGCCGTGACCCCCCGGGACCGTATGAAGGTGCAGGAGTCATATTGGCACATGCCTGAAACAACACCATTCCACCTTGTGCAGGTGCTTGCAAACATTGAGAGTGCGCAGCAACAGAACAGGCTGTATGACGCGTTGAAGCAGGGCAATACTGCACTCGCAGCGTTGCAGCAGGTGAGCTCTCTTTTGGTTCCTGCTGCCAAGTACAATGCTCTAATTAGCACGCATGAGCAGTCTGCACAATGTCGCTCATATTCTTGTCATGTTGTGGGAGCCAGAACTCCCTTTGCATGCTCGGCAACCTTCTGACAAGAATAAATATCGAGTCAGCCATCATCTCTCCGCTTCTCAATTAAAGGCAGAGGGTGAACCTGCTCCTGCTGGCGCAAGGCAGCTACCTTGTTGGGTGTCTCGCCGCATGACATGTCAGTATGTCCAGGGTCATGCAGAGCAGCACACGCACAGATACAATCATCGCCCCGCTGCACGCGCCAAGATGGGTGGTCCTTATATTTCAGACGCCGTTCCGAGCCTCACTGTATTTGTGTGCGGCAGGAGGTGTCACTGGAGGAAGTGGAGCGGTTGACAGAGGACTCAGCGGAGGCGAAGGAGTATGAGGAGCGAGTGAGGGCGCTGCTGGGAGAGGCGCTGACAGCGGAGGACGATGCGGCCGTGCTGCAGGAGCTGTCGCGGCTGGAGGCCGCCGAGGGGGCCGAGGACGCTGCGCGCCTGCCCGAAGTGCCCAAGGTGGGCAGCGCTGACTCAGCGCTGACTGGATTTTGTCCCTGGATGTCTTGCTGTGGGTATGGGCAGCCGGCTGCTTGCCAGCGCTTGTGCAAACGAGCCATCAGATGACCCGAAGGATTGAAACAAAAGTTGCAATTTATTCATAATCGCTAGGGTCTTCTAATGGCTTGTTTGGCTGACTGTCCTTGCCTGGGCAGAAACAATAATATTGGTTGTGGGTAAGTAATAGCATGCAAGAACCGAGACAACCGGAAAGCAATAATACACGTGTTGCTTGACGTACCTGGTCCTTAGAATTGGAAAATGCGTGATAATAATAATGATGCCAAATGCTGTGTGCTGTTCAGGTGGAGCCAGTCACGCCAGAGGCACCAGAGCTCACAGCAGAGGAGAAGGCACAGCTGGCAGAGCTGCCAGAAGTGCCCAAGACCAGACCAGAGCCCAGCCAGCTGCAGGAAAGGGCGGCCAAGGCCCAGAAGCAGGCTGCTGTGGAAGAGCCGCTCACAGCATGATAATTGTGCGCTGATATCTCTGCAGGAAGTCCTGGCAGAACTGCTGGTTGTTGAACAATATTGGGCACAACATCTTGTACATGTTAGATTGGATACAGCGGAGTTTTTGGTCTGCATGCACCCACACAGCACGCATGAGATCTTTCAGATTGTTTCTGTATAAACGCATGCGTGTATTTTAAGGTAGTTGAATGGGTGAGGAGCAGCTTTCTCTTTAAGAGTGAACTTGTGCATGGCAAATGATGTGCATGCCAAGAGGGATATTCAACCCATCGCTGACGACTTTGACGCATTCTTACAACATATGTATAAGAGCGCATGAAATATGGCTACATTGAAGCCAGCGTGCAAGCCAGCTTCAGATCTGGCCATATTCTTGCGAGGTCAAAGCAGAACATTTCTTCTCTTTGTGTACATTTGAACTTTGAGCACTTTCCCACTATCGGCACACAATTGTTGTTTGCAGAGATTCATGCTACTCTTCCAACCTAATGTTCATGATCGATCAAAAGCTATATGTTCCAGGCAAGCTCTTGCCCCGCAGAATCTCCCTCCATATGGGATGCATCCTGCAAAATCTGTTTCATCTCAAGCACCTAAGCATACTTTCTGTAAACAGATGAACACCCATTTAACAGACAATGGTCAAGATAATCAGAGAAAGGGAATGCGGACTATGGTCTAGGCGACTCTATTCATTTACAGCCACGAGCGCCAGCCGACCCAGGTGCGGCCCAGGATGCTGCCATCTGTCGCCTGGTCCAGAAGGCAGTCTGCCTGCTCCTCAGGGGTCAGCACTGTTCCGCTGCCGTTCCCTCCCTTGATCTGCGCCCTGCTGTTCACTCGCGCGTCGCCCTTCACAACAGCCTGCACATGACACAAAGTTCCGTCACCCGCTGAGTCAGTGCTAATTTAATGCTGCTCAATCAGTACCATGTCATGCACTGCAATGTGCTACTGCAGTCAAAGAGGAGCAATATCAGCAGCAGAGCCAGAAGATAGCTCTGGATGCACACAAGAAAATGACAGTAGAATGAATCACTGCTATCCACCGCTGCCCACTCACTTCCAATCATTGCAAGTGTGCTGCCACATTCAAAGGGCAACAGCAGCAGCAGTAGCGGGGCCGGCAAGACAGCTGAGAGAGTGGGTACCTGGAGCGCAGCCCAGTGCTTGGTGCCGGAGTGCTTGGGTGTCAGCTCGGCAATGAGGATGGCGGAGGGATGCCTGCCCTCGAGTTTGTGCCGAGCATTCTGCACCTGCGCATCCAGACAATCACACCGAATCATGTCACGTACAGTGTGGTGTCCTGCAATTGATAAATCGCCCTTTTGGGCCCCTGTATGCCCTTTTAACACAGGCAGTATTTTTCAAAACTGAAGTACATCAAATGAGACAGATATCTGGTGTCCCGCTTCTGTCCGGCTGATCACTTGTCATCGGCAATGAAGACACTGACAGAGGGCAAGCTCTGGATGCTGCTACGGCTCGGTCCATCAAACCAGGCATGAATGCATAGCGAGATGTTTGATTTTCTTTTCTTTTCCTCACCGCAGTGGGGGTACGGGGTGACATACCTTGAGGGCTACGTGGGTTTCTTCGTCGGGTGGCGGCTCACCACCTCGCGCGCGGAAGCTGGCCCGCAGCAGCCGCGCCTCCCTCTGCCAGTCCGCCAGCGGCTCCCGCAGGAACACGCCCAGAATGCCCTGCGCAGCCACTAGTCCATCAGAACTTTCACTCACCCCCCAGGCTCCCCACCGCGCTTCCTGAGTCCTGACACTTTTGGGACATCACTCTGGCCTGAACAAGCACTGCGCAGCAAAATTTGCTCGCTGGTCTGCTTTGCCATGCGGGGCGCCACTTAGAAGCCTGCATGGCATGCGCACGGCACAAATGGGCCCACAGATTCAGACGATTGCAAAAGTGATAACAAGAAGTCCCATTTTTGGATACCTCGAGCACGCCGGAGCCGGAGCGCAGGGCGGCGAGGCCGAGTGCGAGGGGCGCGCGCAGAAGTTCGCGCGCGTCGTGCGGCTGCAGCGCTCCGCGCATCTGCCGCGTCAGCCGGAACGGCATCAGCTCCGGGATGGGCAGCATCTGCGCGCCCGTGCCGAACGAGTACCTGCACATTGCACCGCACGTTGGACGAATGCTTGATATGATATCGCTTCCAAAAACCTCTAAATATGCAGATATGCCCGCATGTGATTCAATGCTGTAAGTTTCATCAATGCATGTGGGCATCCTTGGTTTAAAGCACCCACCGACGCACATACAAATCTGACCTGCGCAGCGGCCGCCAGCTTGGCATCCGATTCACCACATTTGCATGGTGCTTCAGCCCTCTGACCAGGCAGGTGTGGTGAGGCAACGATGGCCAACCAGGTGGCTGCTGTTAAATCAGATGGGTGTGTCTCCCGGTGTGGGCCATGCACCAGTGCAATGGGTTGGCGTCCTGGCGATGGCTGGACAGAAGTATAGAGTCCAATGCTGTATGGTTGCTTGTTTGCACAGCACAGAGCACGTGCTGCCACGTCACAGACATGCCCAGGCCCACACAGACATCTGCCTTTGGTACCTACCTCTGGCTGCACAACGTGTGCATCACTCGACAGCTGGCAGTCTTGAGCTTGGCAGCAAGACGTTGCAATTGTTCTTTACGTGGGCAGATAGGGCAGACCTGGGCCCCGGACGGCGGGGGGCGGCTGCAGCCACACTTCTTTGGGCTTGGATCCGGCGAGTATTGGGATTTTGGCAGCCTTGACATGCGGCTTGTCTGCATTATGCGCACCTGGCCTCTGGCAGGAAAAGCATGTACTAATTATAGGGCAGATAGGGGCGGGCGCACCCGAAGTCGATGGGCACGAGGGTGCCGGAGGCGCGGTGCAGCAAAAAGTTCTCGGTGTGGCGGTCGCCCGCCCCCGTGATGTACCCCGTCACTGACACCGCCGCCAGGCTGGCCGCAAAATTGGCGCGCATCGCCAGGAACTCCTCCGGGCCGCCCGCATTGCGCAGCAGCGCCTCCCTGCAAAATATACAATCAACTCGTGAGACTCCAGCAAAGTTTTCAGATCCTTCTCCCTAAATTGGTATATGTGTGCATGCTTAGAGCTATCCATTTCCCTCATGCAACAAACATACTTTAGATAGGCCCAATGCTTTTGCATTGCACCAGCCTGAGGTGCAGGTATGCATTTGGGCCACACAATTTCAGCTACATGTGCAGGACCGAATATTCTTGTGCTGCACTGACAACAGTCCTTTTGACTTAGACAAGCTTGGGCTGATGCAATGGGGAAGAAGCGGCACCGGAGGGCGTCCCAGCGGATGTCAGACTCGGTGGCCTGCAGGCGTGCGGCCGCGTCGGCAGCGTCCGCATGGAAGCTGGCCAGGTACTCGGCCACGCCAGGCTGCACCGCCTCTCCGGCTCGCGGCGCTGGCCGCTTCGCCATCGCCCATATGGCCCCGCTGTGCTTCTCCCACGCCCTGCTGATCACCTGGCATGGTAGAATAGTCTTAAAAACAATTGCAAGCCGGTGCCTCGCTGACAAATGTGCTCATGTAAGGCAGAGAAAGCAGAGTGTGGCAGAATACTCCCATACTTCTTTCTCACTTGTCTCTGCCTGCTGTTGAGCCCAGTTCTGCAGCTACAAGCATGCCTCTGACACCAGGCAAGACAAATGAACGGATTGGCAGAGTGCGCAACAATATGTGAGGGTATTTTTGGCAATGTGGTGGAGCTGGGTCACCTCGTCGCTGAGGAAGGTGCAGATGCTCTCCTTAAGCGGCTGGGTGCCAGGCACAAACTCCACAATGCCCAGGCTGCTGCTGATGGGCACCACATCGTAAGTGCGCACCTGCACGTCAATGTTTCAATACGTGACAGCTCCACTTGAAACAGTCGACACGCGTCCTTCTGCTTGACAGATCACATAGCGTGACTTCTGCTGAACTTATGCAATCCAATTTAGGACTCCCAAGCAAGAGCCGCTGCTCGGTCACAGAGACGTATTTCTTCAAAGTCTTGACATGATGAAGCTGACAGATCTTGAATGAACACACTTGACAGCCATCAGGAAAGGGTGGTCTGTCTCTCGTGCTGGTGTAGGGATCTAGGAGTAAAGGGACACCAGATGGACACAATATTCTGTCGCCAAGCAAGGCAGACAGAGGCTGTTTTTTTATTATTATTATTATTTTTAGGTCTTACGAGGGCCACGTACCTGCAGCTGGTGGGCAGCTGCGCCCGGGTGGCGCCCCAAGAGGCCATTGCACACGTCCAGTATCTGCTCCATCCGCTCATCCGTGCGCACATCCTCGCCGCCCTTCACTATCCACCTGTACGTCCTGTTGTGCAGCAGCAGCCACATCTCGTTTTGGCTGCTCATGATGAGTCAAATATAATTACCACGTTCTTTTGCTCTTGTGTCCTGGGTTGTGGGAAATGCTCACAGGCAGCCAGCCAGCCCTTGGATCATCAACCAAAAAGGTTGGAATCTCTAACATGTACACATTCCAAGCGGGTACAGACATAAGAGATGCCAGGTGGACAGTCAGCTTGACAGTGCAAACCTGCCTTATAGCGAGCATTAAAGCATCAGGATGCACAGCAGGAGCGCTGATTGTGCATGCTCATCCTTGAGTACTGGCACAGAGGCAGGGTCAGGTGATCTTAGAACAGCAGAAGTAGGCAGAGGCGCACTTGAAGTCGGAGCCGTAGATGGTGAGCTCCTTGGGGCGCTGCTTGGAGGAGAACACATTTACGGTCCTGCCAAAGCCCACGATGTGGACGTCTGGTGGCAGGTTCCCCTCCAGACCCCCCATGCTGGGCATCCATGGCACCAGCAGCTGCTCTCCATCTCCATTGCTCCCTGCGAGCACATCCCACAATTGCAGGTCAGGCAGCAAGGAAATCGCCAAGCATTCGCTGCATACAGCCCCCGTTGCTCCCTGTCAACACATCCCCACAAGCCGGGTCTTAATGACAGCAATCTGACCACGTATGTACTCAAGCCTGGCTTTTGAGCAAGTCCCTTCTTGCTCCCTATCTTCACTTTGCAACCGACCTTCTGCCATAATGAAAGAGTGGAATGGACGAGCTCCCACTTTGACAGGAAGTAAGGAAGGAACCCTGCCCCTGTTGTGAACAAGTCTCAACAGGTTACTATCGCGAAGCAGCTCTGAAATGTTGAAAGGGAGCATTGGTGACCGAGCGGTGGCAGCACCTGGAGAGTAGTTGGCCAGCCAGGGTGACAGCTTGGAGAGGTCACGCCTGCCGCCCAGGTCGCGCGTCATCTGGTTCAGCAGCTGCGCTATCTTCCGCGCCTCCCCATCAAACGACCTGCGCTCAGAATCACGTACCCACATGAGCTTATGCGGCATTGTAAGATGTGCTGCTTTGGGTCTTTCTGTCAACGACCAACGTTTATTTGCCTATTCTTGTGTCTTGGTGAACAGAGCAAGATATTGTGTGCCAGTGTTCTTCTGTGGAAGGTAAATATTGGTGTGCCCCGCGCAAAGTTCTCCTCGAGGCAAGCTCAATTTTAGTGCGTCTGAAGCCACCCTCTGTGCAGTGCCACCGAGTAGCACCACAGCAGCATCTGATTTTACATATATGATACACATCATAGATAATAAATGGGAGATGCAGGGCGGCACCTGGCGTCCAGCTTGGAGCCTTCGGGGCCGAACGCATCGCGGAAGATCTTGTCGGCCTTGGCCGCGGCGGCCGCGTTGTAGGTGGCGGCTGCCGGGCTGTTGCGCTCGGCTCTGCCCACCAGGTGGCGACCCACCATGTCGGGGTACACCTCCTCCCTGTAAAGCCGCACCGCCTCCGCCTGCGCCCGAAAACGCTGTTAATTAGATTTCTGAGTGTCCCCTGATGGCAGGATGGGCAGAAGCACTTTTATGTCTCTGACATGCCGCACCATGGTACACCATGAGCATCCTCGATGATCTTCTTCGGGTCAAACATCAGGCAGCATCAGAGAATGATTCTTTTTTCAGCAGGGAATGTCTGCATCCTGGGTGTCCAGCTTGCTTCAGTGACCATCTGCCTCTCTCCATATCACTCGCCGCTCCCTTACAGGACAAAAGCACTGTGATGCGCAAAAGGCCAGAACTATTCCCTTTTATGAGAGAGACAATGTTATGCAAAGGAAGCCCCTACCTTGTGGTTGGCATGGAGCAGGCGCTCGAGCTGGGCGGACCAGGCTTGCCAGCGCTGCGCGGGGTAGCTCATGTCGTTGAGGGCGGCCGCCCAGCGCTCCAGCAGCGGGCAGGCCATCAGCGGCTCCAGCTGGGCCGCGCGCGCGGCGCCCTCCGGCCCATAGTGCTGCGCGCTCAGCCGGAACGCAAAGTACAGCCGCTGCTTGTGCTCGCGCACCAGCTCCTGCAGACAGGCTTATCAGACCAAATGGATTCTTGCTGGTCGTAGCTGATGCAGGGTGAGTCCGGCTTAATGCCTTTTGAGTGCCACTGCTTGTTGTACACATTGCATGACCATGCTTAGAACCAATTGAGCTCAATACCTGTCTGCATCCGCAGTTGAGTCTCACCTAATACTCACACAGAAAGTAATGACATAGTGACATAGTGTGTGGCAGGAGTGCTCCGGTAAAGACGTAGTGAGCGGCAGTAGTGCTCCGTCCAAGATTGAACACCAGCAAGGCTAAGGCCACACGCATGCCACTGTCTGCTCAGCAGAGAAACCCTGAACTCTGAAGCCTAAAACCACAATGGGAAGTGCCAGACCTTGAGGGTGGGCAGCAGGGCGGCGCCTTCGGGCAGGCTGAGCAGCGAAAGCATCTGGGCGGCCCAGGGCAGCAGCGCCTGAGAGGGAACTCCCTCCCACCCTGCACTCCAGGCCTCGCGCGCATCAGCGCTGTCCCCCATCACCGACAGCAGCCGCGGCACCGACAGCCGCGCCTCCGCGCCTGCACCGCACGCCCAGCTCTTCTCAACTACAGCGGATATGTCACACAGTGTAATTGAGTGCCTTAGTAACCAAATTAAATGCTATTGACAGGATGATGGATCGCTGTTGGTGTCGTGTGCCTGCATGGCCACCACAGTGCGTCCTGAAAGGGTGCGATTTTGATAATGGCCCTACCTTGGGCGCTCGCACAGAATTTTCGGTGTGCATTCATTCCTCTGGTTTGACTTGAGCGGTGGGCCCCTCAGAAGTTGATTGAGATGCGAGCGAGTGAATGTGGCATACACAATTGGGGACCCACGACCAGCAAGGAGTAACCTGTCGGGCAGTGTGGTGCCCCATCCATAGCTCCTCAAACTGATGAAGGCATCCAGGGGGCAGAGCAGCATCAACAGCGCATGAGTATGAGCTGATAGCCATCTGGACTGCTGCATTTGCATGTAAAGGTGTTGATGCACATTGTCTGTGGAGGTGCTGACCTGCGGATCCGCCATTGCGCAGCGCTTGCAGCACGCTGCGAGTCATGGCGCCAGCCAGGTCACCTCCCAGAGCGCCCTTCAGCGATCCGCTGCTCTTCCCCAGGGGTGTTCCCTCTTCTGCTTCCTGCATTCCATCCCATCCCCACCCATCTCAACTCGCTATGAGAGTAGTCAAAGGCCACTCTTCAGAGGATTTGCTGCATCTCATCGCAGCACAAGAGCCAACAACTGCCCCATTGTGCACCAATTTTGTTGGGGGGTCTCTGTGAACAGGCAAGTTATGTGCCTGGATGCATGGTGCAGCCCGAACAGAGACAAATCTCACGTCAACCTTTGCAGGAGATACTTGCACTGACAGGGAGCAGAGACAGCAGACTTTTACCTTGAGCAGGCTATCGCACATGTTGGCCAGGCGCAGAGCTGCAGTGCCGGCCTCGTCAGCAGACTGGCTGCCCGCCTCGTCAGCAGCTGACTGATACAGCTTTATTGCTCTGCTCAAGGCCTGCACGGCAGCAGCAATACCCCTCAGTAAACCTCAACAAAGTTGCTTGAAAGTGCCTATCATTGGCAGATACCTAGGACTCCCCAATACACAGCAACGAGCATTAGTACAGACGCCGGATTGCACTGTAACCTCGCTCACTGCATATTGTCTTTTCAGTGGAAATACCTTGGGGTCGGTGGCGGCGAGAGCTCGCTGTGCATCGCCTTCAAGGATGGCTCTCCTGGCGCTGCCCTCAGCAGTGCTGATCTGCTTCAGCTCTTGCAAGCTGTCCCCCAGGCGTGCCTTTATGACAGCGCTGGTTGGGTCCGTAGCTGCCTGTCACACGGCATCAGAAAAAGTCATGAACCAGGCTAGACATCCTGAATCCAAGAAGGGCCCACTACCATATTCTCTACATTTGTGTTTCTGTTCCTTGCGCTCTAGATCACTTCGTTCGTGGAATAGTACTCTCCTTAGTGTTACATCTGCTCTGCCCTTGTGTTCATCCCTGTGTTACAACACCTCTACAATCTCTCTTGTGTCACCGTGTGGCCCCCTTGTGTTTTCCCCTGTGTAACAAGAGTTCCTAAAAAGCTGTCTTTGTGGTTTCCCTTGTGTTACAATCCCTCTTCCCTTGTGTTTCATATCGCCTGCCTTGTGTCCTTGTGTTCTCCCTTGTGTTACAAACGCTTCACCCCGTGTTCTCCCCTGTGTTTCATCTGTATGTTTTTGCCGTTGCCTTGTGGTTAACATGGTCACAGAGCGACTGAAGAAAGGCTCTGCAAACCGTTGTACATTCACTTCATGACCATGCATGGCCCAACAAGACCCATCCCGAGAGCACTTGCAACTTTCTCATCATTTGTCCAGAAACGCCTGCACTTTGTCCGGAGGCCGGCCTGTGAAGAGCAGATTACTCTAGACCAATGATGCGAGAATCCTCCAGTGCTTAGATTCAAATATGGCCCACACAGCTGCTTTGAGCTCAGCACATGTCGCACCTGGGCCAGCAGCAGCCGCAGCTTTGCCTCGGCGGTGGCGGCGGCCGCCGATGCGCCAGCACTCGATGCAAATTGGTGCAGGATCTCCTGCGCTGTGTCCAGAAAGCCCTGCCGCTCCAGCGCTGCTGCGCCCCCCAGTGCCATGTCAGCGCGCAGCTGAGTCACCGCCTGCGCGTCAGCAGACTCCAGCCAACCAATCAGAGGACGTCCGTGTCATTGAGTAAGCACAGACAGCCCGATGGTCGCGTCAATTCCTTTTCCTGCAAGCCGACATATGTACATGCGAAGAGGTCACATGTTGGTATATCAGCGCATCAATTCTTGGCATATTCTATGCAGGCTTGCAGAACAGGGGCGACACAATATTGTGCTGAATGCACAGCTCATTGGCATGGTAGATTGATGAGTGCAGAAACCTCGTAAGGCAGGGCTGCTGTCTTGGCGGCCTCCCTGGAGAGCGCCTGCAGCAGGAGGTCGCGCGAGCTGATGACACTGAGGCATGCGTCCGCGCTCGGCTGCTGCGCCGACGGCCACCGTTCCCTCCACCGATTGCCTAATGCTGACAGCGCCGACATGCTGATGCCGGATGAGTCAGCACCCCCTGACCTCAGCACCTCCAGAGCTTCCTGCGATGGCAGCATCAGAGCAACATGTCAGTGTGCATCATGCCTAACCGAGGGGCCCTTGTCTGCAGCCCCTCCGGACTTCCCTGCAATTCCAGGTATTAGCGCAACAGAACACTGTACCTCAGCTGGCATGCTTCAGGGAAGCTGTTGTCTGCAGAAACGTGGAAGTGTAAACATGTCAGTCAAGGAACCATTTGGACCTCAACAATGTCAAATTAATTCACATTAGAAGTTCACACAGAATCTGCACTAGGATATAGTGCGCCAAGATATGCAGCACCAAAACAATGATGAGCATGTAAGTACCTCCAGCTCGGACAGAGGCTGCAGGGAGGCGAGGGCGTCAAAGCGGCGCCCGCGGTTGAGCGGGTGCAGCTGCAACCACTGCTCCCGAAACTGCTGCCACGCCGCATCCGTCGCGGCCCGGCACCTGCACAACAGACATTCAAAAAGACAGCTTACTACAGAAATCCAAAAATGCTGCATGGATACTGCCAGTCCTAGATTACATAATTCAGCTTACAACTGCAGAACAAGCCCTGCCTTAATGACCCTTCCTTGACATGAAAGCGACTCATTTTCAAGTGCAATTTGAACAGTACGGTCTCCATGTAGTTCAGAATAATGAGGAGTGATTGACACGGGCATGGAAGAGGAGCACCTGTCCCACTCAAGGGAGTGGGCAGCCTCGAGTGCCAGCTCAACACCAGTCTCCTGCTGCAGCAAGCGCATGCGATCACCATCGGCCGCTGCGCCGCGCAAGAATTCCTGCAGCCGGCTGCGCTCGCTGCTCTGGAACAGGCAGCTCCTCACAAACGACCTGTGCCAACAGAACTTATTGAGTAGAAGTCATACATTCTGTCATTTAGAAGTCTGTGAGTTGTGCATCCTGCTACCTCTCGAAGGGCCAAGGAAGGGAGCTCCTCACAAATGACCTGTCCTTGTTCCTGCTATGGGCTTCACAGCGCAGGCATGGGTCCTTTGTTCTGCTTATTTGTGCTCTGGGCAGAGAGAAATGCACCAACAAATAGATGCAGCCAGAAACAGCAGGGTGCACCCCAACTCAGAAGCCACTTCTAATCACAGACTGCAGTTTTCATGCGCTCACTGAGTGACAGTGTGCAAAAACACCCATGCGAATTGTGAAGCTGCGTGAAGCTAAATACAAGCAAGGCATTCAGGGTGCAACAGCATGCACCTGAGGTATTTGGGGCCATTCCAGTTGTCCGTGGTCAGAAAGAGGCGTGAGTCATCCGGTTCCGTGACAACTCCCTCGCTGCCGCCACCTGCGTCTGCGGCTGCTTCGGAAGTTTCCAAGTCAATCACCTCCAGTACCTTGCTCCAGTCGCCCATCTCCTCCATGCACCTGATGGCATCAGCAGCGCGTCAGAACCCTCAGAACCCCCTACTTGATATTACCAGCTGCTTATAAAATCTAAGGCAATATCCGCTCCCTGGGGGCCCACATTTTACTCCCCTAGGGAAGGCCCCTCGGCAACCCAGAAGCTGCACAAGACGCAGTGCCCAACATCTAAAAAATGATGTAACGCTCCAAACTGAGAGGACAACAGGTCCGACATAGAGGACGGAAACCCTCTGCCACCAGAGAGCGGAATTGTGCGTCGCATGCACTCCCAGAACATCTTATCTTCCCAGAAAATGTGGCAGGCAGAGAACACACACGGCTATCAGGGGACAGCAGGATGATCAAAACAGAACACGTGCCGCACCTGGACCGCTCATGGAACCACATGTCCTCTTCATCCTTGCTGGGCTCCTGGCTGCCCAGCAGCTTGGCAGCTGTCAGCTCTACACCGTCCACATCCATCGCCGCCTCCTCGCCATCCTCGGAGCCCACTGCGCGCATGAGCGCCTCGAACAGCGTGTATGCTGTCAGCGTCCGCCGAGCCGCCATTGCCTCCAGCGCCTCTCGCGTGCCGGGACACCTGCTCGAGTACCACAAGCTTATGAGTCTCCCATCTGAAACCTGCATCCAAGAAACAAAGAGGGCCTTTGAGTACAGACTAGAGCATATATGACTCGCCCATGCGCCATTATGCACAGAACTGAATTGGATGTCTTTGATTGGTCTTCCTCAATCAATAAAGGGGCGGGAAAGGTCACATTGCCCCTGTCTGCAGGGCCTGCAAAGCTTGCATGAAAGCCGTTCTGTCGGTGGCATGCAGGTCCTCAGAAGATACCGGATAGCCTACACATGCTCTCCCTTTGATTACACCCAATGCGCATTAAACATGCTGACATAAATCAACATAGATGCTGTCGCACCTAGCGATCCGGGTGGCATAGGCGACATGTGCCAAGTGGTGTTCGCCCAGCTGCATGTACACGTCAGCAAGGGCGGCCCAGGAGGTCTCGTCGGCTGGCGGCGACGGCTCCGATGCCGGCACGGCCGTCTCCGTGCGCCTGCGCTTCGAGGACTGCTGATCGTCCGCTGGCCGCTGGCCCTTCTTGCCGTACAGCATTGCCTCCTCGATCTACACAACAAAGACACATGATCGAAGGCCCTTGAGGAGGCGCAATTGAATCTGCTAGCGCTTCTGCTGTAAGTGACGCCAGAACTTTCCTCCATAGACGCATGGAGCTGGTGATTAGAAATCCGCGTCACATTTCCAGCACACCTAGATACTCACGGGGAAGAGGCACAATATGGCAGAAGTGGTGCCTGAGCATATTGGTGCGCTGGAAGCGGAAGCATTCAAAAAACACACGTACGCTCGTACAGCCCTCTTCTACTCTTTTCCTTCCCATAGGATGCAGGCTGTCCAAATCACAGCTGGGTCTAGGAGGGCCTCGCGAGAAGCAAGCAGTAAAGCAGATGGCAAGAGAGCGCACTGCCAGAGCGCCGGCTTGGAGGCTGCCAGATGCGGTGGCGGCCTCGGCAACAATCCCGGCATCCACGGTGCCGCCGCGGTCCTCAATGGCGAGCCGCTGAAGCGCGCCGACATACGCGGCCGAGCGGGGCTTGCGCTCGAACGCGAGCGCCAGCGCCTTTCGCAGTCCCGGGACGGCGCCCGGCGCGGCCGTGCGCACCGCCTTGAACAGCGCCTGCACCGTCAGCTGCGCCGCCAGGCTGTCCCGGCTCGCCAGCACCCCTGCATGTATCCGATTGGCACCATCGGTCATGTAGACCATGGAAAGACAACCTTGACCGCTGCCATT